>ENA-OQMY01000071-OQMY01000071.1-human-gut-metagenome-genome-assembly--contig:-NODE-71-length-36030-cov-4.318497_pt1 | contig 36030 bp, 38 predicted proteins | sample MGYA00242623_ERZ504868 | MGnify/ENA primary metagenome ERZ504868 (study PRJEB26092, sample SAMD00036386) | human gut metagenome | host: Homo sapiens | study: EMG produced TPA metagenomics assembly of...
GGTGCACGGCGAAACCGGCAAACTCGCGCTTAAAGTACACGAGCTTCGGTGCCGCCGTCGGGCAGCAGCACGCGCGACTCCTCGTTGACCTCGAGCCCGCGCTCGGCAAACCACTTCTCGGCCGCATCGATGTCGTTGACAGCAAAGCCAATGTGGCCCTTGGCGCCACGACCGTTCTGCTTCATGATCTCGACCAGCGAATCGTTAAAGTACGAAACCGGGGTCTCGATAACGGGCAGGCCCATCATCGTCGAGAACAGCTCCGCGATCTCCAGGGCGTCTGCCGGGTCAGTGGCGTTAATGCCCACATGGGCAACGCGCATGCCAAAGAGCTCTACCGGGTTGGCGTTCTGCTCACTCATACAGTCAGCGCCTACTGAGCCATAACGTCGAGGACGGCCTTCTCGGCAGCGACGCGGTTCATGCCGGTCATGAAGGGCACGCCACTCACGTACGGGCAGGTGAGGCCCTCGGGGGCAACGGTGGTGGCGATCAGCAGGTCGGCGCCCTCGTCGCAGTAGTCCTTGGCCTCGGAGATGGCGCACTGCACGATCTCGTACTTGCCGGCGTAACCGTTGGCGTCGAGCAAGGTGGCGACCTTCTGGGCAACGAGCGTGGAAGTAGCAGCGCCAGCACCGCAAGCCAAAACGATCTTCTTCATAGGTAATGTCTCCCTTCATGGTTTACTTTAGGTAAGTGTACCGCAGCGAGCGATAGCACTCGGCCTCGATGAGCTTTTATGCCAGTTTGCTTGCGCGCTGCGTATAATACATCCAGTACGTGTTGTCATACCGCTCGCTTTATGAGTGACTAAGGACCCTAATATGCCCGATTCCCGCACACTCTGGACCGCCGTCGTTATCATCTGCATCGCCGTGTCGGTGTTCTTTAGCGTCAAAAAACGCACCACGTTTAAACGCCTGCAGCAGCTTATGGCCGCTAAGCAGTGGGACGAGTTCGATCGTTTGCTCGACGGCAAACTCACCAGCATGCTGTACCCGCGCTACAACCGCGACTACCTGCGCCTGAACTCCTATCTGCTGCGCGAGGACCACAAGCGCGCCGATGAGATGTTCGATTTGCTGCTGGGGCTCAATCTGCCCAAGATGCAGCGCGTCGACCTGGTCATTAAGGCCTTTAACTACTACGTTGGTCAGGAGGACCGCAAAAAGTCCAAGGAATTGCTGCGCGAGATCAAAGGCTTTGAGGGCGGCCAGGCCGAGGCAGTCGCGCACGAATGCCAGCTGATGTATGACACGATGATCCTCAAGCGTCACAACGACATTCCTGAGCTGGAGCGCATGCTCGAGGATGTCGGCGACGACCCGGTCAAGCGCTGCCGCTTGGAGTACCTGCTGGCCCTGCAGTACCAGAACAAGGGCGACGAAGCCAAGTTTGCCGAGTACTTGGAAAAGTCAGGCCAGCACTCGATGGCCGTCAACGCGTAACGGACGGCTTGTGCTAGACTTCTAGTCTCACGGGGGCGTGGCGGAATTGGCATACGCAGGAGACTTAAAATCTCTCGCCGCAAGGATTGTGGGTTCGAGTCCCACCGCCCCTACCATGTAGTGCTTACGAGCCCGTGTCCCCCAGGGATGCGGGCTCGTTTCTTTTGGATGCCGGTGGGACTCGAACCCGCGAGGGGGCGAGCGTTAAGCGGACGCGCAGCGTCCGTAGCGAGCCGGCGAGGGCGCCGACAGGCGGCCGAAGCCGGTGCGTATTTGCGCAGCAAATGCGCGGACGTCCCACCGCCCCTACCATTTGGCTTTTACGGGCCCGTGTCCCTTTGGGATGCGGGCTCGTTTCTTTCGGACGCCGTCAAGCCTCTAAGTTGCGGTGGAATAGGGACTGTTTGGGGCCCGAAAGGGCGATTTTAGTCCGTATTTCACCGCAACTTATTTAAAGGGTGCTGAGAGCGGGGGTCCAGGCGATGGTGGGAATGGCACCGTCGAGAGTCTCGTTGATAGTGGCAGCCATACCGGCGAGGAGGCTGTTCTCACTTACGGTGAGCGTCTTGTAGCCGCCGGCTCGCATGAGCTCGCGAATCACCACGGCGCCGGCCAGAATCACGCCCGCGCGTTTGGGCTGTACACCCGGTAGCGCGGCGATACCCTCCACATCCAGCGTAGACATACGATCGATGGCGGCCGAGATCTGCTCCATCGTAAGCTCGCGCAGGTGCACAAAGTTCGAGTCGTACGGCTCCAGTTCGTGGACCAGCGCCACGAGCGTGGTGACGGTACCGCCCACCGCAACGAGGCGCTCGGCGCGCTCAAAGTCGCTGGGCAGGCCCTCAAAATAGGCGGAGAACTGCTCGCCTGCCCACGCGGCAGCGGCAGTAAGCTCGCCGCGTGCGGGCGGCAGTGCCGAGAAAAATCGCTCCGTCACACGGCGACAACCGATGTCCAGCGAACGCGTGCCCTCCAGCGCAAAGACCCCACGCTCCAGCGCATAGACGCCCGTCGCGAGCTCCGTGGATCCGCCGCCCGAATCGGCAACGATGATGCGCTCGCCCGCAAAGTCGTGTGCCACGCCAAAAAACGTCAGGCGCGCCTCGACCTCGCCCGGAATCACCTGCGGCTCGAGCCCCAGCTCGCGCAGGCCGTCCAGCAGTAGCGCGGCATTGGACGCATCACGCGCGGCACTCGTGCACGTGGTGCAGATGCACGCGGCCCCAAAGGCACGGGCCTCGTCCACAAACATTCGGCACGCAGCGAGCACGCGCTCAACGGCCGCCTCGCAAAAGCGCCCCGTCGCGTCCACGCCCTCGCCCAAGTCGGTGATCTCGGTATGCTTGGACGATTCCACGATCGCCCCGGCCTCGACCTGCGCCAGCACCAGTCGCGACGACACCGTTCCCAGGTCGATCGCGGCTACCTTATAGCGTTTGCAATCTGCCATTGCGGGCTCCCCTCCGGGCGCTATTTGCCGTTGGACACGACCGTCTGGCCCTCGACGCCGTTAAACCCAAACAGCATGTCGAGCGCTTGGATGTACCACGGCGCGTCCTTACCGACTTCTTCGATTTCCTTGGCAACTTCGCTGGCCTTCTTGGCGTTCGACGACTTCTGGCTCGACGAGGCATCCGAATCGCCGTCCAGGCCCTGCACTTCAATCCTCTTCTCGCCGGGCATCACCAAGCCCAGGTCCTCGGATGCCGCATCCTTGATACCCTCCTCCGAGAGCAGCTTGTCGACGCTTTTTTGCAGCCCATCATTGTATTGCTGGCGAATCTCGACCTGCTTGGTCAAGATATCGCTCGAACGCTTTGCCACGTACAGGTCGCGCACGGGGAAATACAGGCTCACGAGCACCAGGGCAACGACAATGCCGATGAATAGCCCTCGCTGAGGACCGTGGGTAAAGTCGTAGATCGCCTTGACCACCGCGTTGTCGTTGGCGTAGTGCATAAAGTCCGAGCCCGAAAAACGGTTCGAAGGCCTGCTCGACCTATCGTGCGTTTGAGCCGACGAGCGCTGAGCATGCGACGAACGTGCCGGGCGCACTGGTCCATCTGTCGAAGTATTCACTTGAGCATTGGGGCGCGAGGTACTTGTCGGGCGCTGCGTGGAGCGGTCGGTGCCGGCGTAGGCGGACCCACCGAGCTGCACCGTGCGCGCACGGCGAGGCGACGGCTCACGCGAACCGGTGGAATAGTACCTGTTGTCGTAAATCTGATCCATGTGCGCCTTGTGCGGTTGAGGTTTGTTTGCGCTAAGTATTCTAGTTATAGCACGAGCGCCCGCACCGCCTTCGCCAGCCTTTGCTCGACATAAAAAAGGCGCTGAGCCATATGGCCCAGCGCCCAATGGCGGCCATCAGAAGTGGAGCGGAGCCGAGTCAGCCCCGCCCCCGCACACGCCGCTGCCTAGCGAATGTTGTAGAACGCAGACTTGCCGGCGTAGCGCGCGCTACCCTCGAGCTCGTCCTCGATGCGGATGAGCTGGTTGTATTTGGCAATACGGTCGCTGCGGCACGGAGCGCCCGACTTGATCTGGCCGGCGTTAACACCCACGACCAGGTCAGCAATGGTGGAGTCCTCGGTCTCGCCGGAACGGTGGCTCACGATGCAAGCGTAGCCGGCCTCCTTGGCAGTCTCGATAGCCTCGAGCGACTCGGTGAGCGTGCCAATCTGGTTGACCTTGACCAGGATCGCATTGGCGGCGCCCAGCTCGATGCCCTTCTTAAGGCGCTCGGTGTTGGTGACGAACAGGTCGTCGCCCACCAGCTGCACTTTGTTGCCAATGCGGCGGGTAAGCTCAACCCAGCCGTCCCAGTCCTCCTCGGCCATGCCGTCCTCGATGGAGATGATGGGATAGGTGTCGACGAGCTTCTCCCAGTAATCGACCATCTGAGCGCTCGTATACTCAACGCCCTCGCCCTTGAGCTCGTACATGCCGGTCTCGGCGTTGTAGAACTCGGTCGAGGCCGGGTCCATGGCGTACATGAAGTCGACGCCGGGCTTAAAGCCAGCCTTCTCGACGGCCTTGGTGATGTACTCGAACGGCTCGGCATTGGTCTTAAGGTTGGGGGCAAAGCCGCCCTCGTCGCCCACGCCGCCGCCCAGGCCGGCCTCGTGCAGCACGCCCTTGAGGGTGTGGTATACCTCGGCGCACCAACGCAGGCCCTCGGCAAAACTCGGGGCGCCCACCGGCATGATCATGAACTCCTGGAAGTCAACGTTGTTGTCGGCATGCACGCCGCCGTTGAGGATATTCATCATAGGCGTGGGCAGCAGGTGGGCGTTAACGCCGCCCAGGTACTGGTACAGCGACAGGCCCGCCGACTCTGCCGCAGCGCGGGCAACGGCCAGCGACACGCCCAGAATGGCGTTAGCGCCGAGCTTGGTCTTGTTGGGTGTACCGTCCGCGGCGATCAGCGCGGCGTCAATGGCACGCTGATCGAAGGCATCGAGGCCCACGACGGCGTTGGCGCACTCGTTGTTGACGTGCTCGACGGCCTGCGAAACGCCCTTGCCCAGGTAGCGACCCTTGTCGCCGTCGCGCAGCTCACATGCCTCAAAGGCGCCGGTCGAAGCGCCCGAAGGCACCATCGCGCGACCGAAGCTGCCGTCCTCGAGCACGACCTCGACCTCGACGGTGGGGTTGCCGCGGCTGTCGAGCACCTCACGACCGTAGACGTCCAAAATATCGCTCATGTTGTCTCCCTCTCACTTGGAAACGTAGTGGATGCAAGCGACCGGCTGACCGTGCACCGTCGGTGCGTCTCCGTAAGTTAGCCATGTCGCACTTTTTGCATTATGCCCTAAGTTAGCCGAGGGATACACTTGATTTTCGAAAAATTTAGCGGGAACGATGAGGCGTGTCAGCCCGTCGTTCCCGCAGTCTTACTCCTCCGCCTTTGCGGCATCCCACAGGTCGTTGAGGCCGTGGGTCGAAAGCTCGGCAAGATCCACGTGGGCGTCAGCCGCCATCCGCTCCATTGCAGCCCAACGGCGACGGAACTTTGCCGTGCTGGCGCGAAGGGCGCTCTCGGCGTCGATGCCCTCTTTGCGTGCAACGTTGACCAAGGCAAAGAGCAGGTCGCCAAACTCCATCTCGCGCTCGGGCGAGCCGGGAGCCTCGGCCTCAAACTCGGCACGCTCCTCGGCGACCTCGTCCCACACATCCTGGACCGTCTCCCACTCAAAGCCCACGGCAGCCGCCTTGCGCGACACCTTCTGAGCCTGCATCAGCGCCGGCAGATGCGTGGGCACGCCGTCGAGCAGGCCCTCGGGTGCAGCCTCGCCCGCCGCCACGGCCTTGTCCTTGGCAGCCTTCTCGGCAAGCTTGACCTCGTCCCAAATCTTGAGTACCTCGTCGGAGTTATCGGCATCCACATCACCAAACACATGCGGATGACGGCGAATGAGCTTGGCGTCGATATCGCGCGCCACGTCGGCCAGCGTAAACTCCCCGGCGTCCGCCGCGATCTGCGCATGCAGCACGACCTGCATGAGCACATCGCCCAGCTCCTCGCGCAGATGAGCCGCATCGTCCGCCTCGATGCAATCGAGCGCCTCGTAGGCCTCCTCGATCATGTTCTTGCCGATGCTCTGATGCGTCTGCTCGCGGTCCCACGGGCAGCCATCGGGCTGACGCAGACGCCAGATGGTCTGCACCAGATGCTGCAGCCCGGTCGACGCGTCTACCAGCGTGGACAGATCGCGCGAGCCCTCGGCATTTTGCTGAGCCATGTGCTGCGCCATGGCTACTCCTCCTCCATGACCACGTGGCGGAACGCGCCGCCATCGTAGATGCCGTAGCTGTGCGAGCCGTCCTTGGGGATGCTCACGCTACCGGGGTTGAAGAGCCACAGGCCCGGGTGCGCGGCGCTCTCCTCGTTGACCTTGACGTGCGTGTGACCGTAGACGAGCGCGGAACCCTCGGGCAGCGCGGGCACGTGGTCGACGCTGTTGTGCATACCGGCGCCAAAAACGTGGCCGTGCGTCAGGAACAGTTCACGGCCGGTCTCGTCGAACAGCGTGGCGTAGTCCGCCATGACGGGGAAGTCGAGGACCATCTGGTCGACCTCGGCGTCGCAGTTGCCGCGCACCGCGATGATGCGATCGGCCAGGGCGTTGAGCAGCGGAATCACGCGCTTGGGAGCATAGTCGCGCGGCAGGTCGTTGCGCGGACCATGGTAGAGCAGGTCGCCCAGCAGAACGATGCGGTCGGGCTGCTCGGACTCGATGGCGGTGACCAGGCGCTCGGTCCAGTATGCCGAGCCGTGGATGTCGGAGGCGATGAGGTATTTCATGGTGGTCCTTTCGGTGAGGTTGATGGGGCGGGTGAGGTTGATGGGGTGGGTGAGGCGCGTCGCCGACCGTGTCACTCAAATTGCAGAGCCGCGGCTTGTGCTGCCTGCATCACGCGCTGGAGCGGCACACCGTGCTCGCGGGCAAGGCGGGCGCAGTCCTCGTACTCGGGCGCCGCGCGCTCGCTGCCGTCGGGCAGGGTTGCCACCTTAACGGACACCTCGCCCCAGGGCGTTGCGACCTGCTCAAAGCGACGCGGCAGGCAAACGCGCTCCATGACCTGGCGCCGGATGCCATTGGTCGTGGTTTCCAAAAAGATAATCGTCTGCAGGCACTCGATATCCTCATGCGAGCAGATCACCTGCAGCTGCCAGCCGGGACGGCCCTTCTTGCAATAAACGGGCAGCCAGTGTACCTCGCGCGCACCCGCCTCGCGCAGGCGACCGGCGGCGTAGGCGAGTACCTCTGGCGACGCATCGTCGATGTCGCACTCCAGCTTGACGATGGTTTCGGGCGCATCGGTCTCGCGAGACAGCGGGGATTTGCTATCGCATTGCATACGGTCCGGATCCTTTCCGCACGGGCTCATTTTGTTCATCCAAACGCTAGCACATCGGACGTGGCGCAGACGTGACTTTCGTCCATCGCCGCCCTCGCCCCTATCCAAACGTGTACGTCAGCCTCCAAACATGTTATTTTTTGTCGGTTTTGGAGGCTGATGTACATGTTTTGAGAGCGCAAGCGAGGCCGCACCGCGCGCCGCGCAGCCTTTCCAATCGATTTCGACCCCCGGCGTGCCCGGCGTGTTGAGAGCTGCGCCATTACAATGAAGCGGATTCGCTTGACGCAAAGGAGTCACCATGCCCGCCTGCCCGCTGGTCGATTGCCATACTCATACCTCGTTCTCGGACGGGCACGCCTCGTTCGAGGACAACGTCCGTGCCGCTGCTGCCGCCGGCTGCCGCGTCATGGTCTCGACCGACCACCTTACCCTGCCCGCCAGTATGGATGCTAACTGCGAGGTGCAGGTCGTCGAGGGCGACTTGCCGGCACATCGTTTGGCCTTTGAGGACGCCCGCAAACTCGCCGCGCAGATTGCGCCGGAGCTCACCTTTATCTACGGTTTTGAATGCGATTGGTACGAGGGCTGCGAGCCCTTGGTAGAGCACTGGTCCCAGGGCGCCGTCGTACGTCTGGGCAGCGTGCACTGGATTGGCAACCCGGACGATATTGCGGCAGGCGCCGCGGGCACGGCAGGGACAGAGGACGTCGCGCGCCCCGATACACCCGATTCCCTTTGCGGTTGGATCGACGACGATACCAACTTGCATGTTTGGGAAAACTTAGGCGTGCGCGGCGTGTGGGAGTGCTACGTCGACGACTGGTGCCGTGCTTGCGAAAGCTCACTCAACTTTGACGCGATGGCCCATCCCGACCTGGTCATGCGCTTTTCGAAGGACGGCTTTGCACCCGACTTTGACCCCGCGCCGTTTTGGGAGCAGATGGCCGAATGCGCCCACGATACGGGTCGCCGCGTTGAGGTCTCGACCGCCGCACCGCGCAAGGGGCTCGACGATTACTACCCCGCGACCGGGCTGTTGCGCCGCTTCGCCCATGCCGAGGTGCCCATCACCTTTGGCTCGGACGCGCACCGCGCCTGCGACATCTGCTGGAACATCCGCGAGGCCCAGGCCCACGCCTACGACTGCGGCTACCGGGCCTTCGATATCCCCCACCCCACCGGCGAATGGGAATCCACGCCCCTCGCCTAACTAGTCGTTTAAGAACGTCCCCAATGACTAGTGGCGGCGGGCGTTGAGTTCGCCGGCCAGTTCGTCGAGGGTGATGCCGTAGCGCTCGAGCGTCACGAGCAGGTGGTAGATCAGGTCGCCGGCCTCGTAGCGGATATGATCGTGGTCGTTATCCTTGCAGGCCATGATCACCTCGCTCGCCTCCTCGGCAAGCTTCTTGAGAAGCTCGTCCTCGACGTCGGTCAGCAGACGCGCGGTATAGCTCTCCTGCGGCGATGCGTCGCGACGACCGTGAATCACCTCGGCCAGTCCCGTCAGCGTCTCACCGATGTTTCCCGGCTGCACGTTAGCTGTTCTGACTCCCATGGTTATTTCCTCTCGTTACTGCAGCGTAAAGTAGGTACCGGTCTCATCGAACCGAGGCTTTGCGCCCTTTTTCTCAAAGAACTCGACGATGACGGCATGGGCCTCATTGAGCCTTTCCTTCTCGGCCTCGAGCCAAAGCGACTGCGCCCCGCAGGCATCAGTCAGGTGCACGCGGCATGGCACGCCCGCGCGGAGGAGCTCGGTGTTGCATTCGGCGACCTCGAACGGCGTCACGACTTTCATCGCACTCCCCCTTCCACGCGCTTAAAGAAGCAGGTACGGTTGCCGGTATGGCAGGCCGGGCCCGGTGAGTCCACCTTGACCAGCAGCGTATCGCTATCGCAGTCGGCCCAGAGCTCCTTGACCTCCTGCATGTTGCCACTCGTCGCGCCCTTGTTCCAGAGCTCCTGACGGCTGCGACTCCAAAACCACGTGGTCCCGGTCTTGAGCGTCAGCCCCACCGATTCCTCGTTCATCCAAGCAACCATAAGCACCTCACCGGTGTCATATTGCTGAACCACACAAGGAATCAGCCCGTGGGCGTCGTATTTAAGCTCGGTAGCATTTATTACCTCAGTCATCATTTCTCCCAAGTAACAAACGAAATCCCACAGGTCGGCGAGGGTTGTCCAGGTGCCGCAGGTTGCCGCGAAAGAGGAGCGACGCGTACTTTGGTACGCGAGCGACGGTTTGAGCGGCAAGATGCGGTGCCTAAGCCGCAGCACTAGAAGTCCAGCCTCACAGGGATGCCTTGGCTGGCCATATACTCCTTCACCTGGCGAATGCTGAAGGTTCCAAAGTGAAAGACGCTGGCCGCCAGTACGGCGTCGGCTTCGCCCTCGATCACGCCCTCGGCAAAATGCTCGAGCGTGCCCACGCCGCCGCTTGCGATCACCGGGATCGGCACCGCGCGCGCCACGGCGCGGGTGAGCGCCAGGTCAAAGCCGGCCTTGGTGCCGTCGCGGTCCATGCTGGTCAGCAGAATCTCGCCGGCGCCGCGACGAGCCGCCTCCTCGGCCCATGCCACCGCATCGATACCCGCGGCGTTGCGGCCTCCTGCGGTAAAAACCTCCCACTTGTCGGCATCCGGCTGCCCAGGCAGGCCGACGCGCTTGGCATCGATCGCCACGACCACGGCCTGGCTGCCAAACGCCGCGGCAGCTTGGCTGATCAGCGACGGGTCGCGCACGGCGGCAGAGTTGAGCGATACCTTGTCGGCACCGGCCGCCACCATGGTTCGCATGCCCGCCAGGTCGCGAAAACCGCCGCCCACGGTATAGGGAATAGCGAGCTCCTCGGCCGCATGCGCCGCCATCTCGATGGTCGTCGCGCGGTTGTCGCTCGTGGCGGTAATGTCCAGGAAGACGACCTCGTCTGCACCTTCGCGGTCGTAGGCACGGGCCAGCTCCACCGGGTCGCCCGCATCGCGCAGGCTCACAAAGTTGACGCCCTTGACCACGCGGCCGTCCTTAACATCCAGACAGGGAATCACGCGCTTGGTAAGCATGGGCTACTCCTCCCCTCGGGCAGCGGCCAACGCCTGTACCAGCGTAAAGTTGCCCTCGTAGAGCGCACGGCCGGTGATGGCACCTTCAATCGCGCCCTCGCCCACCGCGGCCAGTGCGCGGATATCGTCGAGCGTCGAGATGCCGCCCGAAGCCACGACGGGAAAGCCCGCGACCTCGGCCACATGGCGATACGCCGCCACGTCGATGCCCGTCTGCATGCCATCGCGCGCGATGTCGGTATACACCAGATGCTTAAAGCCCAGCTCGGTGAGCTGCGCCACGGCGTCGTCGAGCGCCACACCCGCGCCGTCGCGCCAACCATTCACCTTGACCTGGCCGTCACGGGCGGCAATGTCTGCCACCAGTAACTCGCCAAAGCCTTGCGCCGCCACCTCGGCAAATCCCGGCTCGGTCACGAGCACCGTGCCTAGCGCGATGCGACGCGCGCCGTAGCCGGCCAGCTCGTCGATGCGCGCGAGCGAACGAACGCCGCCGCCCACGTCCGCGGACAGACCGTCGACGCCGCAGATGGCCTTAATCGCTGCCGAGTTGGCAGCGCACGCGTCCTCGTCCTCGCCAAAGGCAGCGGACAGGTCGACGACGTGCACCCAGCTCGCGCCCTGCTCGGCAAAGGAGCGGGCAACGGCCACGGGGTCGTCAGAATACACCTTACAGCGGCTCCGGTCGCCGCGCTCCAGGCGCACGACCTTGCCGCCGATCAAATCGATTGCGGGAAACAGAATCATCGGCCGGCCCCCTCGACGATGCTCACGAAGTTCTTAAGGATGCGCTGACCCAGCGCAGAGGATTTCTCGGGATGGAACTGGCAGCCCCACACGTTGCCGTGGCGCACGATGCACGGGAAGCTCCGTGTATAGTGCGTGCGCGCCAACACATCGGCGGCATCGACGTCGTCGGCCACCGCGTAGCTGTGAGTGAAATACATGTTGGCGCCCTCGGCAAAACCGGCAAGCAACGGATCGGCCGCACCGGCGGGCGTCATGCGCACCTGGTCCCAGCCCACGTGCGGGACCTTCAGACGGCTCGACTCCAGGTGCGTGCACGAGCCACGCATGATGCCCAGGCCATCGACCCAGGGACCACCGGCCTGCTCGGAGGCATCGTCGTCCGCGTCCGCGTCCTCGTTCGCAGGCACGCCCTCGTTGCCGCGCTCAAAAAACCAGCTGAAGGCCCAGGCAGATGCCGAGCAGCGGAGTTCCGGCGGCAACGGCATCGAGCACGGCCACCTCCTCGCCGCTCTGACGCATAAAGGCGATCGCGTCATAGAACGCGCCCACGCCCGGGATGACCAGGCCGTCCGCGTTGCGGATCTGCTCCGGATCGTCCGACGTGCAGGCGGCGGCACCGGCGCGCGCAAGCCCGCGCACGACGCTCGACAAGTTACCCTTGTGGTAATCGACCACCACGATCTTCGGTTCGCCCACGCGACCCCTCCACTTCTCATCATCCAAAACCACCACGAGGTGCCTGTCCCCTTTGTGGTGGTTTTTGCCCTTACGGCGGTTGCAGCGGTTACAGCGAGCCCTTAGTGCTGGGGATGCCCTGCACGCGGGGATCGAGCTCGCAGGCGTGACGCATCGTGCGGCCCACGGCCTTAAAGGCGGCCTCGATAATGTGATGCGAGTTACCGCCCGCCAGCTCGCGCACGTGCAGCGTGAGCTTGGCGTCACGCGCGAAGGCATAGAAGAACTCGACGGCTAGCTCAGTATCAAAGCTACCCACGCGCTCGGTCGGCACGGGCAGCTCGCAATAGGCCTGGCCGCGACCCGAAATGTCCACGGCGGCCATCACGAGCGTCTCGTCCATGGCAATCGCCGCGTCGGCAAAGCGCGTAATACCCGCCTTGTCGCCCAGCGCCTGGCAAAACGCCTCGCCCAGCACAATGCCCGTGTCCTCGACGGTATGGTGCGCGTCGACCTCAACGTCGCCCACCGCGTGCACCGTCAGATCGAACAGACCATGGCGGCCAAAGGCGTTGAGCATGTGGTCGAAAAACGGCACGCCGGTCGAGATATCGCACACGCCAGATCCGTCCAGGTCGAGCTTTACGACAATGTCGGTCTCGCCCGTCTTGCGGGTTACCTCGGCATAGCGGTCCATCTACATCTCCTCCTTCACCAGCGCGGCAAACGCGGCCAGCACCTCGTCGTTTTCTTGCGGGGTACCCACGGTAATGCGCAGGCAGTCCGCGAGCCCCGGCGCGTAGCTAAAGTCGCGCACCAAAATTGAATACTCGTCGCGCAGACGCTCGCGCACGCGCGTGGCATGCGGCGTGCGCACGAGCACAAAGTTCGCCGCGCTCGGCCATACCTCCACGGGCAGGCCCTCGGCAGCCATTGCGCGCAGGGCGCACAGCTCGCGTTCGCGCTCGGATGCGACCTGTGCCACCACGGGCGCGTACGCATCGCGGGCACGCACGCAGGCAAGTGCTGCCGCCTGGCTCAGCACGTTAACTGAATAGATCTGGCGAATCGCCGCGAACACGTCGATGACTTCGGGTGCCGCGATCACGTAACCCAGACGCGTACCGGCAGCGCCAAACGCCTTGGACAACGTATGCAGAATCACCAGGTTGGGATGCTCGGCGATAAGTCCCTGCGCCGTGGTGGCCGCGCCAAACGAATCGTCGGCAAACTCAACGTAGGCCTCGTCGACCATGACCATGCCGGGGCACGCATCGCACAGCGCCGCGACAAAGTCGAGCGGTGCCACGTCGCCCGTGGGGTTATTGGGCGAGGTCACGATGGCCAGGTTGCACTCGGGTGCCGCCGCAAGCACGGCTGCCTGGTCGAGCTCAAAGGTCGCCGGGTCGCGCCACACATCGCGCACCTCGGTCTGGCACAGAGACGCAAAGAAGGCATACTCGCTAAAGCACGGCGGGCAGTTGAGCAGGGTCCTCCCCGCGCCACCAAACGCCAGCAGATAGTTATAGAGCAGCTCGTCGCCGCCGTTTCCCACGCAGATGCTCTCGCGCGTCACGCCATGCCAGGCAGCAAGCTCGTCGCGCAGGTCGTTCGACATGGGATCGGGATAGCGGTTGAGCGGTGTGGCAGCCAGGGCCGCATCAACCGCCTCGCGCACGCCGACGGGCACGGGATAGGTGTTCTCGTTGGCCGAAAGATTGATGCGCGTGGGCGTAAAGTTAGGATCGTAGGGCTCAATGCCGGCCAGATAGGGCTGGACGAGCTCCTTCACGCGCGGCGTGAGTTCGGCCATATTAGACCTCCTCGCCGGTCACGCCGGCAACATCCGCGCTTGCAGCCGCCAGGTTCACTCCCTCGGCAACCGTCTCCACGGCGTCGCCCGGCCAGGCAACCTTGGTCAGGTCGGCCGCGGCGAGCGACTCGGCGCTCACGGCACCCTCGCCCTGCTCCAACACGCGGCGACGCAGGGCGGCCGAAAGCGCGTGCGCCCACAGGCCCTCGGCCTCGGACAGACGCTGCGTGGCGGGAGCGTCGGAGAGCAGGCCCTCGGGTGTATAGCAAATGACACTCGAGCGCTTGACGAACTCTTCGACCGAAAGCGGGTTGGAGAACATGGCCGTGCCGCCGGTCGGCAACGTGTGGTTGGGGCCGGCAACATAATCGCCGAGCGGCTCAGAGCTCCAAGCGCCCACAAAGATGGCACCGGCGTTGCGAATGCCGCCGAGCAGGCCCATCGCATCCTTGCAGTGCAGCTCAAGGTGCTCGGGCGCCACGGTGTTCACGGCCTCGACGGCGGCAGCCATGTCGGCGGCCACCACGATGGCGCCCTCGTTGTCGAGCGAGGCGCGCGTGATCTCGGCGCGTGGGGACTGCGCCACCAGGATGTCGATACCCGCCTCGACCTCGCGCGCAAACTGCTCGTCGCAGGTCACCAGGTAGCAAGCAGCCAGTGGATCGTGCTCGGCCTGCGCCATCAAGTCAGCCGCGACCACCATGGGTTTGGCCGTGGCATCGGCCAACACGCAGACCTCGGAGGGACCGGCGACCATGTCGATACCCACGTCACCCGAGACAATCTGCTTGGCAGCGGCAACAAAGGCGTTGCCCGGGCCGGTAATCTTGTCGACACGCGGAATGGTCTCGGTACCGTACGCCAGCGCGGCCACGGCCTGGGCGCCGCCCACCATATAGATTTCGTCCACGCCGCCGAGCTTGGCAGCGGCAAGCGTGTAGGGGCTGATCAGGCCATTCTTTTGCGGCGGGGTCACCATGACCACGCGCTTGACGCCGGCCACCTTGGCGGGAATGGCGTTCATGAGCACGGTGGAGGGGTACTGCGCGCGACCGCCCGGCACGTAGATACCGGCCGCAGCAAGCGGGGTCACCTTAACGCCGAGCATCGTGCCGTCCGGGCGCGTGGTAAACCCAGCTCTGCTCGACCTCGCGCTGGTGGAACTCGCGAATCTGGCGTGCAGCCTTTTCGAGCGCCGCGACAAAAGCGGGATCGAGGCCTTCGAGCGCGGCATTGATCTGCTCTTGCGGCAGACGGAAGCTCTGCAGTTCAACGCCGTCAAAACGCTGACAGTAATCGCGCACCGCGGCATCGCCGTTGGCACGCACGTTGGCCACGATATCGCGAGCGGCGTCGATGATGTTTTGCGGCAGCACGCCCTTGCGGTTGAGCTGGTTGGTAACGAGGCGCTCACCGGGAGCAAGCTTGATGGTCTTCATTTCGGTATCCCCTATCGGTCGAGGTTGTGTTCGAAAAACGAGAGATCGGGCGGCGGCGCCAGTCGGCCCGCCGCCCGGACGTTGGGGCGCCCGTGCGTGCTCGCGCTATTGTGCCGAGCCCGCAACGGGCTCAAAATGCTTGTCCTTTACGGCCGCGGCCAAGCGATCTGCCAGGTTGCGCACGCGCGGATCCAGACGTGCGGCACCCGGATTGACAAAGAAGCGGGCCGTGCAGTCCATGATGCGGCCGGTGATGACCAGGTCGTTGTCGCGCAGCGTAGCGCCCGTGGCGGTAATATCCACGATGCGATCGGTCATGCCGACGATGGGGCCCAGCTCGATGTTGCCGTGCAGCGAAACGATGTCGGCGTTCACGCCGCGCTCGGCATACCAGGTGCTCGCGATGCGCGGATACTTGGTGGCCACGCGAAGCGACCCGCGACGGGCATAGTTGCGCTCGGCCTGACCAGCGCGCCACGCGGGCTCTGCCTCGATAAACGCGCACAGGCCGTAGCCCAGATCGACCAGCTGCAGCAGGTTGAGGTCTGCCTCGATAAGCGAGTCCCAACCGCAGATGCCGCAGTCGGCACCGCCACAGCCCACAAAAGCGGGCGCGTCGCTGGGACGCACGATGACAAACTCGATATCGCCGACCGTGCCCTCGCCGGCACGCGTGTCGCGGCCGCGCACGATCAGGTGACGGCCGGGGTCGCGCAACTCCGAGACATCCAAGCCCGCGGCCTCGAGCACGTCGAGCGTGTCGGCCTTGAGCGAGCCCTTGGGCACGGCGATGCGTAGCGGGCCCTCGGCGCCACGGCCCACGGCGTGGTCGCCGATCGGGGGCGGCGTCCTCGGCCGAGGTGCGCGCGGCCTCCAGACGCTCGAGCGAAAAGGCGAAACCCGCCGCCGGCACCTCGATGCCGTCGCCAAATGCGCCGGTAAAGATGGAGTCGTAGCGGCCGCCCGAACCGACCGGATCGGGCAAGCCACCGGCATAGGCCTTAAAGACCAGGCCCGTGTAGTAATCAAACGAGTTCATGATGGAGAAGTCGAAGGACAGCACCTGGGCGTCCTCGGGAGCCAGGCCCTCGACCAGGGCACGCAGCTCGCGCGTGAGCGGCGCGACAATGCCCGCCGCCGCCAGCAGGGCATCCACGCGGTCGAGCACCTCGGCACCGCCGTGCAGGCGCGGCAGCCCGCTAATGGCAGCCTTGACGGCATCGGACTCGGCGCTTGCCGCCACGCGGGCATCAAGACCCACAAAGTCGTTGGCATGCACGCAGCGAAGGGCCTCGGCAGCCAGCTCGCGATCCTCGCACGCCGCGAGCAGTTCCTTAAAAGGACGAACGCTACCTGCGATAATGCGCGCATCGGGCAGCGCCAGCTTGCGCACGGCCTCGGCCACGAGCGAGACAATCTCGACATCACCCGCGGTATCGCCCGCGCCGATAAGCTCAAAGCCCAGCTGCGTAAACTGACGCGAACCGCCGGCATTGCGCTGGCACTCGCGAACCACCGGCGCCTCGTAGCGCAGGCGCAGGGGCAGGTCGGCCGCGCACATGCGGGTCGAAACCAAGCGCACGATCGGCAGCGTGTTGTCGGGACGGACCACCAGCAGGCGACCATCATCATCAAAGAGCTTAAACGGCGTGTCCGCAATGCGGCCGCCTTTCTCGAGCGAACCCTTGTCCTCGAGCAGCGGCGTCTCGACCGGCAGGTAATGATGCTCCCTGAAGCAGCCCTTCACCGTACATGCGATCTCCTCGCGCGCCTGAGCCTCCTCGGGCAATATGTCCCGGAATCCCCACGGTGTGGCCGTCATCTGGTGAGCCTCCTCATGCTGCGGTTCATATAGAACAGAAGACCGGCATAGCTCCGCCGGTCTTCTGGGTACTTTAGCATACTAGAGTGTTTGCGGGGAGAATCGTCTCCCTCGGCTCACAGCGTATTCATTTGGAAACATAGGGCAGATTGCCGCAGCCCAACCCCACCTAGGCGCCAATCGCACGACGATACTCTGCCATTACCTGCGCATCGGCAGCTGCGGGGTCGGCAAAATAGCGCCAGTCATAGGTCTCGGCCGAAACAACTCCGCGATAGCCGCGCGCCACCAGCCTATCCAGGTCGGCGCGCATATTGCGGTCGCCGTCACCCCAGGCAAGATGCGTCGTGCCATCTGCCGCAACATCGACAAAATGCACGTGGGCGACATCATCGCCAAGCAGATCGAAATAATCGTCGATGGTATCCCCCGCCACCGCCATAGCGCCCAAATCCAGACACGCCTTAAGTGCCGGATGATCAACTGCCCCGATCATGCGCTTCGTATCGGCCGCCGAGTTCACGATCATCGACTCAACCGGCTGTAGGGCCTCGAGCACCAGTCGCACGCCGCGCTCTCCCGCATGCTCGGCAATCGCACGCAGCATCGAGGCGCTGCGACCCCACGCGTCCTCGATCGGCTCGTTCAAAAATGCCCAGCCGCTCGAGACCATGACCTGCTCGGCTCCAAGTTCCGCCGCGATATCCACAACGTTCTTAAAGTACGCGAGCGTGCGAGCGCGCGCCTCATTCCCGCGCGCCGCGATATTCCACGGCTTGGGATTGTTCTGTTCGGGACAAAGCCCCACAATCCGAACCCCATACCGCTGTGATAGCTCCCGCACCTGCTCGAGCGAATCGTATCCATGGCAATCGACATACAGATGCATCGCCCCGGTCCAAAGCTCGCAACACGTGTAGCCCGAAGCCGACGCCGAAGAAAAGAACTCCTCAAGGTCAAAATAACGATGGCTGATATTCATGACGGCAAGCTGCGGATACTCCATCTTGTCCACCTTTCGGCAAAAGGGCGCCGCAGCACAGTGTGCGCGACGCCCCCTCTTACATTGTTCTCATTATGACGGATACTTTACTGGACACCAAGCACTCCAAAGAACGCGCCGGCGATACTCACGAGCAGGATCACGAGCATGATGAGCAGCGGATTCATCTTCTTCTTGAGCATGAGATAGACGATTCCAAACAGCCCCAACGTAACAAAGCCCGGGAAGATTCCGTTGAGCAGCTCGGCCAGCGTCTGAGCACCATCGCCCGCGCCGACCATGAGCGGAATGTCCACGGTGACCATCTCCATGGTCATAGCACCGATCACCATGGCACCCATGATAGAGGCCATCTTGACAATCGTGTCCATAATGCCCGATTCCTGGACCTTGCTGATCATGTCCGAGCCGAAGCGATATCCCACAAACGTCAGCAGGTAACGGATGATGTAGTGAGGGACGTTGAACACGAGCAGGAACAAAATCGGTCCAAGAATGGAGCCCTGCAGCGCCAGCGACGTGCCGACACCCGTTGCCAAAATTCGCAGCGTGCCCCAGTAGAAGGCATCGCCCACGCCGGACAGCGGTCCCATCAAAGCAAGCTTGACATTAGAGATCGCGCTCGTGTCAAAGCTATCGTCAGTAGCGTTGACCTCCTCCATTGCAGCGGCGATGGACATGGGGAGCGTCGAGATGTACGGCGTGACGTTATAGAGCTCCATATGGCGCTTGAGTGCGGCCTTAAAGTCTGCATCCTGCGGATACAGCTTGCGAAGGATCGGCATAAGGGCCCACATAAAGCCGATATGGCCCATACGCTCGTAGTTCCAGGAGTGCTCATAGGGAATCGAGCGCCAGAACAGCTTCTTAAGATCTGCGCGGGTAATCAACCCGTCGTAGGAAGACTCAAACTTAAAACTCATCGAACCCACTCCCAATCGCAGGATCCTCGGTTGCCACTGCGGGCTGCTCCGCCTTTTTCTTCTCGCCCAAAACCGTCATCGCGACGACGATGATCGCGGCAAAGATCGCCACGCCCGTCGTGCTAATGCCAAAGTAGGCGACGAGGAAGAAGCCAGCGAAGAAGAACGGAGCCACCGTTTTGTTCATAATCATCTGCGCCAGCATCGCAAAGCCGAGTGCGGGCAAGAAGGCAGCGGCAACATCCATGCCGGTCTGAACGAAATCGGGGATGATGTTGAGCAGGCTGGCGACGGCATCGGCGCCAAAGAAGAATGCCAGGGGAATAATCAGCAGGCCGCACCAGCTCTGCGCGTAACCGGCGATGAGCATGTTGCGCGTGATGGCCTTGGTGTCTCCGTCCTCGACGTTCTTGTCGATACGGTGCACCAGCAGCAGCATCACCGGCTGGCCCAGGGCGGTATCGAGCGCCAGGACGATCGTTGCGATGGGAATACCCAAGGTCAGGGCCGCCGAAGCGTCCGCGCCGGCCTGCATGGCAAGCGACACACCCAGAATGGTTCCGGAAATCGTATCGGGCGGGTTATACGCACCGACCGAGATGGCGCCGACCATGGCAAGCTCCATCGTGGCGCCCATGATCGTGCCGGTCACCATGTCGCCCATGACAAGGCCAACCAGAGGTCCGAGCACAATCGGGCGCTGGAGGTAGCTCGTACCGGTCAGCCACTCGGAATAGCCCAAAAGGGCGATCAGGAAAATCAGGATTGTCTTGATAACCATGATGGCCCCTAACCGATGACCTTCGCGGCGTCAGTCTTCGCATCTGCCGGAATCATCTGAATGAACAGCTCGTAGCCCTCGCCGAGCAGCTCTTTGACGTATGCCTCGTTTTCGGGCGTGAGGAACACGCTCGTCGAGACCTGGCGGGCATCCTCGCTAAAGGCAACATTGCCGAGGTTGATCTTCTTGACGCCCATCGCCTTGGCGACGGCACCGGCCTGCTGGATCGTCTCGCAAACCACGAAGAGCTTGTACTTGTCGGTCACACCGCTCTGAAGCGCCTTGACGGCGTCCTCGGTGTTTTTGACAACGACCTTGCAACCCTCCGGCTTTGCAAGGGACAGGGCCTGCAGACGAAGCTTGTCATTGAGGACCGTGTCGCTCACCAGCAGGATGCAGTCGGCACCCAGAGCCGAGGTCCAGCTAACGGCAACCTGGCCGTGAAGCAGTCGATAATCTACACGAATCATCTGAATCATGATGTGCTCCCTAGTGGTTAAAACTCATCGAGTTCGGCCTGCCCCAGCAGGTCGTTGACGTACTTGACCTTGGTGTCGTCCGCCTCGACGATCTGGCGGATGGCCTCATCGATCGGGGTGGATTCGGGCACGAACAGCAGCTGAATAAGGAGCGGCAGGTTCATATTGGTCACGAGGTGCGTGTTGGGACGCGTCTGGACGATCTTGGTGAACTCGTTGTTGACACTGCCGCCAAAGAGGTCGGTGCAAACAACGACCTCATCGTCCGCGGCAAAGCCGTCCAGAATCGCTGCGGTCTCTTTGGCCAGGTCCTCGTTTCCGTCGACATACATAGAGAGCGCATGGACGTTTTCGCGCTCGCCGGAAAGCAGTCCAATGCTCTCGACGATTCCAGACGCAAAATGGGCATGGGATGCAATGATAAACTGCCTCATTCGATTCCCCTTTCTTGCGAATTTCGGCATAAAAATGCCCGGACGCATGCGCCCGGGCAGGGTGCTTCTTGATCAGTAGCTTATTTGTCACCGATTAGTAGTCGAACTGGTGATAGTAACGACGGTAGTTGAGGTTGTGCTTGGTGACCGTCTCGTAGTAGCGAGCCAGACGGTCAGTCACGAGCACCGTCAGGATCCACGGGGAAACGATGACGCGGAAATCGTCGTCAAGGCCGGGGATGGCGAACTCGGCGGTGTCGATGATGTTGATATCGGTGTCGCCGGTCACGCCGCGGGTCAGGAAGGCGCGGACGCGCTCGTCGAGCTTGCGGTTCTCGTCCTCGCCCATGAACAGGAAGACCGGGACGCCGGGCTCCACGAGCTCGAGGGTGCCGTGGAAGAAGTCGGCCGAGGTGATGTAGCGGGTGCGCTTCCACTGCATCTCCTCCAGGATGCACATCGAGAACAGGATGGTCTCGCCCCACAGGGCGCCGGAGCCGATGAACATGGTGTAGGGGGCCAGGGCGTACTTCTTGGCGAGCTCCTCGGCGCGCGGCTCGAAGCGCTTGCGGATATCGAGCATGTCCTTCCAGATGTCCTTGGTCTGCTCGATAAACAGATCGAACTTGGGGAAGCAGCCGCGGCGGTTGAGCAGGCGCAGGCCGAAGCAGTCGGCGAGGTAGTAGCCCTTCTCGCAGCCGCCCGAACCATGGTCAGAAGCCATGGCGACGCAGTTCTCGGCGCCCACAGCCTGGCCGATGGGGCCCTCGGGCTTGGTCATGGCGTAGACGCGAATGCCCTTTTCCTTCATCTTCTTGACGGCCTCGAGGACCTCGGGGGTGGTTCCGGACTCGGAGGCGGTGAGCACGACGGACTTCTCGGTCATGCGCTTGTGGCCCATGACGTTCCACTCGGCGGCGTGGATCAGGTAGACCTCGAGGTCGCGGTCGCCGAACTTGTTCATGAGGTACTCGAGCTGCATGAGCTCGTCCCAGGTGCCGCCGACGCCCATCAGGAACACGGCGTCGTAGCCCTCGTCGGCGACCTTGTCGGCGAGGGCGGTCATCTTCTTGCCGGTCTCGTAGAGCGCCTTACCGTCCTCGAGATAGCCCTCCTGGTCGAAATGCATGATCTCGATCTTCTCGGTTTCCTTCATTTGTCTCTCCTTTCTGGGGTTGTCTTCACATCCCCCATGCCAACGGGCATCAAACCCGCTTACATTCCGTAACACTCGGCCGCTTTGGCCTTAAGCGCATTGACTGATTCTTCGTAGCCCTCTGCCTTGACCTCCATTTGCTTGGAGACGGCATCAAGATACGGGTGCACGTCCCATGACTTCAGACGCTCGGCGATCATTGCCGCAATCGTCTGGAAGAACACAAGATTGGGAATTGCGCTGAGCAGCGGAGCCACCTGAGGCACCGCAACCTCGTGAGCCCTACCCTTGGGATGGGCCGTGAGCAGCACCGTTTTTTCCGTAACGTTCGATAGCGCATCGGCGATATTCGCAAGACGCTCCGACCCCTGCGGATCGTCGACGATAAACACCAGATAGCCCGGAACGATCTGCATCTCGGGACCGTGAACGAACTCCTCGCCCTCGTGATGCATGGCAGGAATCTTGATGGTCTCGCTCAGCTTGAGCGCTGCCTCCTCGGCAACACCGTAGTTGGGGCCGTTGCCGACGACCATGGCGGGCGTGTGCTCAGAAAGCTCGAGCATGTGGTCTTGGACATATGCCTCGGCGGTCTTGCACATCACGGCATTGGCATGGATAGCCTCGCGCAGGTCGTCAAGACGCTGGGCAACGCCCTTGGCGTCAATCGTTCCGCGCGCCTGACCGCCGTAGATACCAAAGAGCACCAGGTACTCAACGAGAACCTCAACGCCCAGAGTCACAAAGTCCACCGACTCGACGCCCACACCGTAGTCAAGAACGATGTCAGCGTGCTCCTTGATGGGCGCCTCGACGTTTGCCGTGAGCGCAACTGCAGCCATATCGTGTGCGCGCATGTAATCGAGCGCCGCAATCGTATTGGTCGAATAGCCACTCTGCGAGACGGCGATGTTGAGCGCATGCCGCGGATAGGTGTGTTCAAAATCGACGAAGGCCTCGGGCGTCACAACGGACACCTGCATCTGCAACGCATCTTGCAGGTAATCGCGGGTGCAATCGACGGCATGGCGCGACGAACCCGAAGCAACGACGCGCAGTGCGTCAAAAGAACCGGACTGGAAAATATCAACGAGCTGCGCTACCAGCTCAGACGAACGCTCGAGGTTCTCCCCCATGCGCACATGGGCAAGCTGAACGTAATCGAGCATCTTCATCGTCTCACCTCGTTATAAATCATTAGAATTTGATACCAATCACAGTTACAGGTTACGGCTTTTTGATACCTCTTTGTCGATTAATTTATCCCCTTCGGCGAACGGTCGATTTTGAGCGCTGTAAGGTTGTATATACAGTCGGTCAAATTGCCCAAACAGACCGGCCGTTACCGTGCGTGATGCAAAACACCAGCTAGTACGTATAGGTGTAGCCGCCCGCATCGCCGCGGTTAAACGACTTGACGTACTCAATCGCTTGGCCGCTCGCATCGAAGCTTACGCACTCCAGTGTCAAGGCAAGATCGCCCTGCTCCAGTCCAAGCAGGCCGGCATCTCGTGCACCCAGTGCTTCGATATCGAGCTTTTCCTGCGCCATGACTGGCTTTCGGCCCAGCATCTCATAGGTTTCGTACAAACTGAAGACCGACACATCAATCTCTTCGATTGTGGGAAACAGCAGGCACGGGATGAACGCCATCTCAATCGATACAGGATCGCCGTTGACGCAGTTCAAACGCCGAATCGAATACAGCAAATCGTCCTCGGCAATGCCAAACAGATTGGCATAATATGGCCCCGCATAACGCTTGGAACGCGCGAGAATACGGACGGACGGCTCGCCGCCCGAAGCACGGACCGATTCACGAAAACCGCCTGTGCGTTCAAAAAAAGCAGGTACTTTCTGCGCCACAAAGGCACCTTTTCCCCGAACACGGCGAATCTGCCCGCGCCGAACCAGCTCATCGACAGCACTTCGGATGGTCAAGCGTGTCGTACCAAATTCCTCGGCGAGGTCTTTCTCGGACGGAATCATGGAACCCGTGGGATATATACCGCGCTCGATACGCTCCTCGATGCGGCGTCGAATGCGCATATAAACCGGGGTGGCATCTACTGTTTCAGCCATTGTTCACCTGCCACGCTTCTCATGCCGTTCTCTTCGCCGTTATCGGCAAAGCGGAACTTTGTGGGCAAAATCACCGATTTGCAATGCTCCACAAAACGCATGTCCTTATCGAATTCGATCGAGCTCTCATAGAACACCGGCGTTCCCTCTTCTTGTTGGAGAAGTTCGGCCTCTTCGGCGTTTAAACGCGAGATCGAGATATGCTCACGTCCATGCTCAACGCGCACGCCACCCTCTTTGAACAATACGTCGTAGAGGCTCTCGTGCTCAAAATCATGGTCGGGAAGCGACGGGCAAAGCGACAGATTGACATGTGCCGTTTCGATCGACGCCGGCTCGCCCTCAATGAGACGGACACGCTGCATACGGAGCAAAGGAGCGCCTACGGCCACCCCAAGCTTGTCGGCAAGCGTCTCATCCGCCTCGACAGTCTCGGTGGAGACCAAGCGAGAAGAGGGGTGCAGACCGGCAGTTCGCACGGCATCGGAGAAGTTATACGTTTCCTGGAAGATGTTCAGCGGCTTGGGAGGGCACACATACGTACCCGATCCGCGGCGGCTCTCGAGCGTTCCGCACGAAATGAGCCGCGTTATGCCAGCACGTAACGCCGTACGCGAAACGCCGATATCTTCGCACAGCACACGCTCGGCCGGCAGACGATCGCCGCCGGCAAGCTGATGGTGCTGGATGTACCAAAGAATCCCCTCAACAGCACGGTCTTTGGGGGGAATTGCATAAGATTCGCCTGCCATTGCACAGACTCCTCATTCAAAAATGTATGTCACCAGAATTAGGCCAGCCCTCCCATGGCATCAAACTCGGCCTTGATTTTCTCGGCGACATTCCGATACGACTTATATAGGTTTGAATCGCGTTTGACTTCGTCGGTCATAACGGGAATCTCTAATTTGGAAACCTCGTCTTTTCCCGTCTGAACCGCCACAACAACGCCCATACCAAGACACATATTACGCTTGGCAGCGTTTATTTTCGCCGCCTTGGCAGGATTTGCCAGGATACGCTGGGCAAATTCCTGTTTTGAAGTCACTTCCTCGGCCTCCGGATCGCCCGCCTCGGCTACTTCGCACTGCAACACGTCCGCATAGTCAAAAATCTTCGGCTCGCCGCCGCGCTGATGCACGGCCCACTTGCGACGCGTGGCATCCTGGTAGATAGCCGGCAAAAATGTAAACCGCGGCGGGTCCAAAATCGTATCCGTGATGGTAAACACATCGGAATCAAAGGCATCCTGCGGGTTTTTCTTCTTGAACAGCCCCATATCAGCCTCCCGTACTAGCATTAAACAACTCATGCTGAATATAGCACCAATTTCAAGCCACTGCTTTATCGCATCGGTGCGTGGCGTCTATGGCTCGCCCAGCGGAAGAGTTCACGGACGAGGGCCGGGGTGCCTGCCTTGTTTTGAGAAGTGGGCTCCGCGAACTTCTCAAAACAAGGCAGGCACCCCGGCCCCGCCGGCAAATAGCAGACACTCCGCATGCAATCTATGCAAACAAACAAGTACGTTTAGCTACATTCGGTAAGTTCGAGCACGCTGCCCTTAACGATAAGCGCCGGCTCCAGAACGACTTCTTCGGCACGCCTGCCGCCCCTACCGGCAAGACGCTTGGACATACAGCCAAAAGCATGCTCCGCAAGGACACCAGGATCCTGCTCAATCGCGGTCAGCGCCGGCTCAAAGAGAACGTCGGCGGCCGAGTTGTCGTAACTCACCACCGAGATGTCGCCCGGGATGCTCTTCCCCATCTCGTGCAAGCGCTTGAGCAGACCGAGGGCGATGTTATCCGAACTTGCGAATACAGCGGTGGCATCAGTTGCGAGCACCGCCTCCGAGGCCTCGTAGGCACTCGGAATGTAGTACTCGCTCTCAAACTCCAAACGTGCGTCGATAGGCAGGCCAACCTCGCGCAGCGCGCGCTCATAGCCGGCAAGTCGCTTACGCCCCGTATTGGAACGGCGCGCGTTAACCAAGCAGGCAATGCGACGGTGGCCCTGCTCGATCAGATAGCGAGTGGCCATGTAGCCACCCATCTCGTGGTCGAACATCACCTTGTCGCACTCGAGCCCCTCAATGGCACGGTCGACCATCACGGCAGGGATAGGCAGATGGCTGACTTCTTCGCGCAGGGCGCGGTCGTCGGAGAACTCGTCGCCCACAACCAGGAAGACGCCATCAACGCCGCGCGTTACCAGCTGGCGCAGCAGCTCCAGATCGTCGTCGGCACTTCCACCCGAGCTGGTAATGAAGAGCGCATAGCCGTCCTCGCGGCAGCGCTTTTCCAGGCTACCGGCGAGCGAGGCAAAAAAGCGGCTCTCGATGTTAGGGACGATAAGGCCCAGCGTGCGCGACTCGCGCATGACCAGACTACGCGCAATCTGGTTGGGAACATAGTGGTTGCGCGCCGCGACCTCCTTGATGAGTTTACGGTTTTCTTCCGAGATGCGACAGGGCCGATTATTGAGAACAAGCGAGACCGACGAGGGGGAAAGCCCCACCTCCTGGGCGATCTGCTTGAGGGTGACTTTGTTGGCCATCTCGCTCCTTCCGGGTTTACGCGCAATCTCTTGAAAGTATAGCGACTACCCCTCTACCTCGGTGATAAACACTTTACCAATCCGGTAGACGGCTGTTTTATCGCCGCCAGCGCACCAAATCCGTCCAGGTGGGGTATATTGCAATCGATTGATGACAACGACCACCAAAAGGCGGATATTCGTATGCACGAGAACGACTTTTTTAACGAGGACCTGCTGTGCGCACTTGCTGGCGTTGCCGGCGACGACAACGTGCTGATGAGCGAGCCCATGCGCGAGCACACCACGTTTAAGATCGGCGGCCCGGCCGACGTCTTTGTCACGCCCGATACCGAGCAGGGCCTCGTCGCCACGCTCGATACCTGCTATCGCTGCGATCTGCCCCTCACCATCGTGGGCAACGGCTCCGACCTGCTCGTCGGCGACAAGGGCATCCGTGGCGTCGTCGTGGCGCTGGGCGAGGGACTCTCCGACATTACGGTCGACGGCACGCACGTCACGGCGGCAGCCGGCGCCTTGCTTTCCGATGTCGCCGCTGCGGCAGCCGAGGCCGGCCTCACCGGCATGGAGCCCATCTCGGGCATCCCCGGATCGGTCGGCGGCGCCTGCTACATGAACGCCGGTGCCTACGGTGCCTGCATGGCCGATGTGCTGGAGTCCGTGCGCGTCTACAAACCCGCTCGCCAGCTCGACGACGGCACCCGCGGCAGCGGCAACATCATCGAGTTCGATGTCGACGAGCTCAACCTGGGCTATCGCAAGAGCCGCATTGCCGACGACGGTTTCATCGTTCTTTCTGCCACCTTCAACCTCGCACCGGGCAACGCCGCGATGATCAAGGCCGACATGGACGACTACCGCCAGCGCCGCGAGGACAAGCAGCCGCTCGACATGCCGAGTGCCGGCTCCACCTTCAAGCGCCCCGAGGGCTACTTTGCCGGCAAGCTCATCATGGATGCCGGACTGCGCGGCCATGCTGTCGGCGGCGCGCAGGTAAGCGAAAAGCACTGCGGTTTTATCGTCAACGCCGACCACGCCACCGCCGCCGACGTCGACGAACTCATCCGCCACATCCAGGCAACCGTCAAAGACCAATTCAACGTAGACCTAGAACCCGAAGTCCACCGAGTAGGCGAATTTTTATAAAAAGAAGGCCCCGAAAGGGGCCTTCACTTTCTTTAATTCAGACAACCAGTCCGGTGTGCCGCGCCCCGAACCCAAGAGGGCCGCGTGCCCGCCCGCAATATATTTGATTGATCGCGAGTTCCGCACGCAAAGAAGGCCACTTAATGTGGCCTTCGTCTTGCGCAGGACTGCCCGAGCAGGCAATCAAATATATTGCGGGCGGGCACGCGGCCCCGTCGGCTTTACGACAGCGCCACGCCGCCGAGCCAGCCCCAACGCACGCCAGAGCCAGTGCCATAGAAGCTAATAAACGAATCAAGCGACTTAGACGTAATGGCACCCTCGTTGCTCATAACGATGCCGCCGCCAACGTAGATACCCACATGACCGTAGATAAGGCCCGGAGCACCCGTGCCGCTATGCGATGAGTCGGCCACGATCATGCCCACCTGCAGCGCCGAGCGGTCGGAGCTATAGCACCATGCGTTAAACATATCGCACGCGTTACCGCCAAAGTAGCCAACGCCGGCGTTACGGAAGACATTGGTAACCCACGCCGCGCACCAGTTCTGACCCGGCGAAGGCGTGGAGTAACACGCGTTGACGACGGCCTGCTGTTTGCCCGAGCCGGCATTCTGTTGCGGGGTTCCGGGCGCATACGATCCGCCACCCGAGCTTGAACCACCCGAGTAGGAATTGTTCTTGTTCGCGGCAGCCGCGGCAGCGGCAGCCTTCCTAGCGGCCTCCTCGGCCTGGGCGGCAGCGAGGATCTCGGAATCGCGCTGAGCCATGAGCTCCTTGACGTCGTCGGAAAGACCGTTCAGCACGGTCTGGACTTCTTGCTGCTTGGCCTGCATATCCTGCATCTGAGCCGTCTGCTGGTCCTTGAGTTTTTCCAGGTCGGCCTTTTGTGCTTCGAGCTCGGTCTTCTGTGCGTCGAGCTCTTCCCGGATGGTCTGAATGTCCTCGATGGCATCGCGGTCGCTCTTGTTGATCTTCTCAACGTAATGCGCGTTGGCGACGAGTTCCTCAAACGAGCCAGAGGCCAGCAGCAGCGACAGGATGTTCGTGCCGCCGGACTTGTAGCTGGCGGCCACGCGATCGGAAAGGTCGTTGCGCTTCTTCTTGAGCTCGGCCTTCTTTTCATCGATCTGGGCCTGCGTGTCGTCAATCTTGCCCTGGACATTCTCGATGTCATTGAGGGTCTGGGCATTCTTGTTGGCCAGCGCCGCATACTCATTTGCGATGCTGTCGAGCTGGGCCTGAACCTCGTCGAGCTGGGCCTGGGCAGCATTCAGTTTATCGGTGGTTTCTTTGGAAGCCTCCGCCGCACGGGCGCGAGCGGGCAGGCCAAAAAGAACTGCCGCAGAAGCGGCGCCGAACAGGGCCTTGAGGGCAGTGCGGCGCGAGAGCTCCTGGGAAAGGATGAAATCGCTGTTTGGTGACATATGTACTCCGTTACATGTTTATTTATATGTCGCTCAACTCATACATATTAGCGTACATATGGCGCGTCCCAACGATTTCCACGAACGGCAAGAAACTACAAGGTCAGCGGCTCATAAGCAAATGCCAAAGATCAGGTTATGCGTACGCAAGCTCTTCTGATGAGTACGTTAGCACAATCCTCTGCTTTTCCTACAGCGCACGATTTGGGCGTCCCTGCCTGCGCTATACTCCCGTGAAGAAGTGTTCCTGATTCGATAGGAGACTACATGTCCAAAGCACTCGACCCCAAAGACACCTGCGTCCTCGTTACCGGTGGCGCCGGTTTTATCGGCTCGCACACCGTCGTTCAGCTGCTCGAGGGTGGCTACCAGGTCGTCATCGTCGATGATCTCTCCAACTCCAGCGCCGTCGCCGTCGACCGCGTCAAGACCATCGTGGGCGACGAGGCCGCCAAGAACCTCACCTTCTACGAGGCCAACGTGCTCGACCGCGATGCGATGAACAAGATCTTCGATACCCATCAGATCGACCGTGTCATCCACTTTGCCGGCTTTAAGGCCGTCGGCGAGTCGGTGAGCAAGCCCGTCGAGTACTATCACAACAACATCGAGAACACCCTGGTGCTCATCGACGTCATGCGCAACCATGGCTGCAAGTCCATCATCTTCTCGAGCTCCTCGACCGTCTACGGCGACCCGGACAACCCGCCCGTCACCGAGGAGGATCCTAAGAAGCCCGCGACCAACCCCTATGGTTGGACCAAGTGGATGATCGAGCAGATCCTTATGGACGTCCACACCGCCGACCCCGAGTGGGACGTCGTGCTGCTCCGTTACTTCAACCCTATCGGCGCTCACCCGTCCGGCCTGATCGGCGAGGACCCCAAGGGCATCCCCAACAACCTGGTGCCTTATGTCGCCCAGGTCGCCGTGGGCAAGCTCGAGGCCGTTCAGGTCTTTGGCAACGACTACCCCACCCCCGACGGCACCGGCGTGCGCGACTACATCCACGTGTGCGATCTGGCCTCTGGTCACGTTGCCGCCCTTAACTGGATGAACGGCAAAACCGGCGTCGAGATCTTTAACCTGGGCACCGGCACCGGCACCTCGGTACTCGAGGTCGTTGCCGCCTTCTCCAAGGCTTGTGGCAAGGAGCTGCCCTACGTGATCCGCGAGCGCCGCGCCGGCGACATCGCTGCCAACTGGTGCGATGCCTCCAAGGCCGAGCGCATGATGGGCTGGAAGGCCCAGTACGACATCGCGGACATGTGCCGCGATAGCTGGAACTGGCAGAGCCACAACCCCAACGGCTTCGCCGACGCCGAGTAGCAAAAACCTACATACCGCTCTTGCCCCGATCTCACGTTGTGAGGTCGGGGCGTTTTTCATGGCATGTAACCATTCGCCGAAAATCGACCAACTTTTTTATCTTGCCTGTACATGTTTAAACAACATGTTTTACAATAGGCGTATCGAATCAGAACATCGGAGGCGGACTGCACACCCATCGGCAGGCCGACCCCACAACAAGAAGGTTGGTGAGCGCATTCATGGAGCGTGCAAGCGGCGTCCTCATGCCCGTCTCATCTCTGCCCGGACCATACGGAATCGGCGGCTTTGGTTGGAATGCCTACGACTTCGTCGATTTTCTCGCCTCGTGCAAACAACATTACTGGCAGATTCTGCCCCTTACGACGACCAGCTATGGCGATTCGCCCTATCAGTCGTTCTCGGCCCGCGCAGGCAACCCCAACTTTATCGACTTTGCCGAGCTTATCGAGGCAGGGTATCTGGAGCAGCGCGATATCGATGGCGTGTATCTGGGATCCGACCCCAGCAATGTCGACTACGGTGCCATCTTTGGTGGCCGCCGTCAGATTCTCGACCGCGCCGCTGAGCGCTTTGCTGCCGACAAGCCGGCCGATTTCGATGACTTTATCCAGGCCAACGAGGACTGGCTCATCCCCTACTGCGAGTTCATGACCGTCAAAGAGGAGTGCGGTCTCAAGGCGTTTTGGGAGTGGTCCGCGGAGCTCCGCCGCCGCGGCGAGGCATCCGCCAAGGTCTGCGCCGCCCATCCCCGAGCGCATGCTCTACCACCAGATGACGCAGTACTTCTTCGATCGCCAGTGGAGCCGCCTCAAGGCCTATGCCAACGAGCGCGACATTCTCATCATCGGCGACCTGCCCATCTATGTCTCGCGTGACTCCGTCGAGATGTGGGCGACGCCTGAGCTCTTTAAGATCGACGCCGCCGGCAATCCCCGTGAGCGTCGCCGGCACGCCGCCCGACCAGTTCTCGGCCACCGGCCAGTACTGGGGCAACCCCATCTACGACTGGGACGCCATGGAGTCCGACGGCTTCTCCTGGTGGGAGGGCCGCATTCGCGCCGCCCTCGACATGTACGACGTCATCCGCCTGGATCACTTCCGCGGCTTCGAGGCCTATTGGGAGGTGCCGTTCTCCTCGCCCGATTCGTCCTACGGTTCGTGGACGCAGGGTCCCGGCCTCAAGTTCTTCAAGACGCTCGAGGAAAAGCTCGGCACGCTGCCCATCATCGCCGAGGACCTGGGCTTCCTCACCCCCGGCGTCATCGACATGCGCGACAACTCGGGCTTCCCCGGCATGAAGATCCTGCAGTTTGCCTTTGAGGGTACCAACTCGTACTACCTGCCGCATAACTACATCGCCAACACCGTCGCCTATGTGGGCACCCACGACAACGAGACGGCGCGCGGTTGGTTTGAGGGAACGGCCACCCCGCGTCAGCGCGAGCAGACAGCCCTGTACACCCATCAGCAGGCCGGCGAACCCATGGCAGATGCACTCAATCGCACCATCGCCGCCAGCGTGAGTGACACGTGCATCTACACCATGCAAGACCTGCTCAACTTGGGCAACGAGGCGCGCATCAACACCCCTGCCACGCTGGGCGGCAACTGGACCTGGCGCATGCTCGACGGCGCCATCACCCGCGAGCTCGAGCACAAACTCACTGACTGGACCGAGACCTACTTCCGCATCCCGTCGGAAGCCGAAATCGAGCTTCCTCAATAGGAGCTACCGCGCCCGACCCCTCCCCACCGTGCGGACGCGCTTGCTTTTCCCGCGCGAGGCCACCCCGATCCCCTCGCGCGGGCTTCTTATGAATTGCAGACATGAAACAACCCATCACAGGAGAAAACATGCCACAAATTAACCTCATGGAACTCGCCGAGCAGTCTTTTGGCACCTCGCTCGAGCAGCTCGACGACCGTCGCATTTACAAGCTGCTGGTCAAACTCATGCAGGAGCGCTCCGCCGCCTGCCCGCTCAACAACGGCAAGAAAAAGCTCTATTACATTTCCGCCGAATTTTTGATCGGCAAGCTGCTCATCAACAACATGATCGACCTCGGCATCTACGACGAGGTTAAGGACCAGCTCACCGCCGCAGGCCACGACCTCAACAAGATCGAGGAATTCGAGGTCGAGCCGTCACTCGGCAACGGCGGCCTGGGCCGCTTGGCCGCATGCTTCCTGGATTCCATCGCCACGCTGGGCTTGACCGGCGATGGCGTGGGCCTCAACTATCACTACGGTCTGTTCCGTCAGCGCTTTGTCGACAACCAGCAGAAGGCCGTCCCCGACGAGTGGCTCGGTGAGCAGGACATCCTGGTCGACGATGACCGCTCCTACACCGTCGAGTTCGGCGATTTTGCCGTTACCTCCAAGCTCGTCAACATCGATGTGCCCGGTTACGACCAGCCCACCAAGAACCGCCTGCGCCTGTTCGACCTGGCGAGCGTCGACGACGGCCTGGTCCCCGGCAGCTCCATCGACTTCGACAAGACCGAGATCGCCAAGAACCTCACCTTGTTCCTCTACCCCGACGATTCCGACGAGCAGGGCCGCCTACTTCGCATCTACCAGGAATACTTCATGGTAAGCAACGCCGCCCAGCTCCTGATCGACGAGGCCATCGAGCGCGGCAGCAACCTGCACGATCTGGCCGACTACGCCGTTGTCCAGATCAACGACACGCACCCCACCATGGTCATCCCCGAGCTCATTCGCTTGCTCACCACCGAGCATGGCATCGAGTTTGACGAGGCCGTGACCATCGTACGATCCATGGTCGCCTACACTAACCACACGATTCTTGCCGAGGCGCTCGAGAAGTGGCCGCTCGCCAGCCTGCAGAAGGTCTCCCCTGCCATCGCCGACATTATCGTCAAGCTCGATGAGATCGCGAAAGCCGAGCACGATGACCCGCGCGTCGCCATCATCGACGAATACGACACCGTCCACATGGCCCATATGGATATCCACTTTGGCTTCTCCATCAACGGCGTAGCCGCCCTCCACACCAAGATCCTGGAAGACACCGAGCTTCATCCGTTCTACGAGATCTATCCCAAGAAGTTCTCCAACAAGACCAACGGCATCACCTTCCGCCGCTGGATCCATGGGGCCAACCCCGCGCTCGCCAGCCTGCTCGACGATGTGATCGGCACCGACTGGCGCAGCACCGGCGATCTGAGCAAACTCGCCAAGTTCGCCGACGACAAGGACGTTCTTGAGCGCCTGGCCGCCACCAAGGTCGAGGCTAAGGCCATCATGCGCCAGTTCATGGCGCTCGAGCAGGGCGTGACCATTCCCTCCAACGCCATCATCGATGTCCAGGTCAAGCGCATCCACGAGTACAAGCGCCAGCAGATGCTCGCGCTCTACATCATCTGGAAGTACCTCGATATCAAGAACGGCAACAGACCTAAGCACCCCGTCACCATCATCTTTGGCGGCAAAGCGGCGCCTGCCTACACTATCGCGCAGGACATCATCCATCTGATCCTGACGCTATCGCAGTGGATTGCAAACGACCCCGACGTGGCCCCCTACCTGCAGGTTGTCATGATCGAGAACTACAACGTCACCGCCGCCGAGCGCGTGATCCCCGCCGCTGACATCTCCGAGCAGATCAGCCTGGCCTCCAAGGAGGCGAGCGGCACCTCCAACATGAAGTTCATGCTCAACGGCGCCCTAACCCTGTGCACGCTCGACGGTGCCAACGTGGAGATTGCCGAGCTCGTGGGCGACGAGAATATCTATACCTTTGGTGCCTCGTCCAAACAGGTCGAGCAGCTCTATGCCGACGGCACCTATGACGCCGGTGTGCTCTACCGCAAGCCCGGCATTAAACTGCTGGTGGACTTCATCACCAACCCGGCCTTTATGGCGACCGGCAACGTCGAGCGCCTGCAGCGCCTGCACGATGACATTAAGGGCAAGGACTGGTTTATGGCCCTGCTCGACATCGAGGAGTACATCCAGACCAAGGAGCGCGTGTTGGCCGACTACGAGGACCAGGACGCCTGGATGCGCAAGACGCTCATCAATATCGCCAACGCCGGCACCTTCTCGTCTGACCGCACGATCTCCCAGTACAACGACGAGATTTGGCACCTGAGCTAATTTCGCTTCCCTTACCCATCCTCTTGAGAAACGGAGTCGTGGCAACACGGCTCCGTTTTTTGTGCCCGCACGTTACCCTGCGACCCAACTCGGCCAAACAATCTCGATCTGTAACAACTACTCGGTAAAAACGGTCCCAGCTGTTACAGATTGAGACATACCGGCCCCTCCCCTTGGGTTTATCTCGATCTGTAACATCTAGCAGCTGAAATTCACCTTTGGTGTTACAGATTTAGATGAAATGGTTAGCTCAGCGGAACCGTCTCGATCTGTAACATCTAACGTCCGAAATCAGCCTCACCCGTTACAGATCGAGACAAACGACCGGTCAGACAGCCCCAACACAAAGAAAGGCTCCCCTCTCGCCCAGTGGACGGGAGGGGAGCCTTATATGTGACCGCGGCAAAAGGATGGCAATACCGCAGTCGCCCAAAGGGAGGGCCTGGATGCACCGGGCCTAGATAAGGTTCTTGCCAGAGACCTTATCGAAGAGGTGGGTCGCGTTCTTCTCGAACTTGAACCAGATGGTGTCGCCAGCCTTGAGCGCGCCCTTGGCCTCGAGGTCGACGACGGGGATAATCAGGACAAACTGGCCGTCGGGAGCGGTCACGTGGACATGCTCGGTCGAGCCCATGAGCTCGGTCACCTCGACGGTACCCTGGAGCGCGCCCTCCTCGCCCTTGTCGGCAAGCAGGATCTGCTCGGGACGCACGCCGGCCGTAATCTCCTTCACGTCGCCGCCGTCCCAGTTGAGGGCAAGCTGAGCGCAAGTCTCGGGGGCGAGCGCCACGTTCATATCCTCGGTCTTGACGGTAAAGCCGTTGCCCGAGCGCACCAGCTGGGCATCGAAGAAGTTCATCTGCGGCACGCCGATGAAGCCGGCGACGAAGATGTTCGCAGGATGGTTGAAGACCTCCTGCGGCGTGGCGATCTGCTGGACGACGCCGTCCTTCATGACCACGATACGGTCACCGAGAGTCATAGCCTCGGTCTGGTCGTGAGTAACATAAATGAACGTGCCCTTGATCTCGTGGCGCAGCTTAATGAGCTCGGCACGCATCTGGTTACGAAGCTTGGCGTCCAGGTTGGACAGCGGCTCGTCCATCAGGAAGACCTTGGGGTCACGCACGATGGCGCGGCCGATAGCGACACGCTGGCGCTGGCCGCCGGAGAGCGCCTTGGGCTTACGGTCGAGGTACTCGGTAATGCCCAGAATCTCGGCAGCAGAGCGAACCTTGCGGTCGATCTCGTCCTTGGGAACTTTCTTGAGCTCAAGCGTAAACGCCATGTTCTCGTACACCGTCATATTGGGGTACAGAGCATAGCTCTGGAACACCATGGCGATGTCGCGGTCCTTGGGCGCCACGTCGTTGACGCGCTTGCCGTCGATGAGCACATCGCCCGAGGTGATGTCCTCCAGGCCGGCGACCATGCGCATCGTCGTGGACTTACCGCAGCCAGAGGGGCCAACGAGGACGACGAACTCCTGGTCGTGAACGGTGAGGTTGAAGTCCTCTACAGCGAGCACACCGTCCTCGGTAACCTTGAGGTTGTGCTTCTTCTCCTCGGTCTTCTTCTTTTTGCCAAAGAAGCCCTTCTTTTTGGACTCGGTGTTGGGATACACCTTCTGAACATGTTTGAGAACGATCTCGGCCATGTCTTTACCTTTCGATACGCGGCGCCGCGCTGAGGGACGCCGCCAAAACTTG
>ENA-OQMY01000072-OQMY01000072.1-human-gut-metagenome-genome-assembly--contig:-NODE-72-length-35581-cov-7.096519_pt1 | contig 35581 bp, 38 predicted proteins | sample MGYA00242623_ERZ504868 | MGnify/ENA primary metagenome ERZ504868 (study PRJEB26092, sample SAMD00036386) | human gut metagenome | host: Homo sapiens | study: EMG produced TPA metagenomics assembly of...
ATCAAGAGCTTCAAATAATTCCTCCTGATCAATAGGCTTCGTGACAAATCTCGTAGCACCAATTTTAAATGCCTCTTTAAAACGTTCTCTTTTACTCGTTAACATTATTATATTGTATTGCATACCTCTTTGATTAAGCTTCTCGGCTGCCTGAATCCCATCAATTTCAGGCATATCAATATCTAACAGAATAATGTTATAGTGTTCCCTTGAAGCTAATAACTCTTGCGCAGAAAAGAAATTATAAATATCACATTCCAATTTTCGGCTCTCCTGATACTTTGACAATAAATTTTCGACTTCATCATGAATGCTTTTATGGTCATCGCATATTGCAATTCCTATCATTTACACTTGCCCCCTATATTTCTATAACATCTTTAGTATAACTTTTGGTCTTTTAATTTACAATATTTGTTTCTTTTTCCAATAAAAAACAACTGTGGCATAACTCCCCATTATGGGTTATACTACTGTTACATTACACTAAAACAGAAGAAATGAGGACAAACATGGACATTTTATTAGGCAATCCTATCAAGGGAAGCCTGATATGCTTCACATGATAGCTTCACAGCTCATACTTGATGCTGCTGAGATTATCATGGCTGAGGCAGAGGTATAGACCACAGCATAAAAGTGGAATAACTCCAACATACAACTAAAGGCGGCAAATTGCCAACAACTTGTTGACGATTTGCCGTCTCTTATTTTCTTACCACTTTATACCACTGTGATACGATATTTTGCGATACTTTACAAGGTTTGCAAGCTAATCACTAAATACCTTCCAGCCCTTATAAATCAAGCATTACCGCCACTTTCCAGCCCTTACTTCTCTTCAACAACTTGGAAGATGAAAAACTTAAGATAATACGACTCCGGTACATTAGCTGAGTTGGCCCACAGTATCGGATGATCCGGTCCCTGTGTGCGAAACTCCACCTGGCGCAGCCTCTTGTGAGTTGCCTTTGCCGCTTCCTTGACCGTTTTTGCAAGCAGCTCCTGCGTCATGAAATGAGAGCATGAGCAGGTAGCCAGAAATCCACCATCCTTAACAAGCTTAAGTCCTTTCATGTTAATCTCGCGGTAGCCCTTTATCGCATTTTTTGTAGCCTCACGCGACTTTGTAAATGCCGGAGGATCCAGAATGACTACATCATATTTTTCACCATCTGCAGCGAGCCGTGGCAGCTCATCCAGCACATTTGCAACGCGAAACTTCACTGTGTCTGAGAGATTATTTCTCTTCGCATTTTCTGTAGCCTGCTTAACCGCATACTCTGATATATCAAGTCCTGTGACCTCACTTGCCCCCGCAATTCCTGCATTGAGGGCAAATGTACCCATGTGCGTGAAGCAGTCGAGCACTCTTTTCCCCTTGCAGATACGCTGCATAGCAAGCCTGTTATACTTCTGGTCTAAGAAGAAGCCTGTTTTCTGTCCATTTTCCACATCGACCATATAGTGAACTGCGTTTTCTACGATTTCCACATTTGTGTCAAACTCTGCGCCTATAAAGCCTTTTACCTTAGGAAGTCCTTCTTTTTTGCGTTCATTTGCATCACTGCGCTCGTATACTCCACGGATATTTATTCCGTCCACCGCCAGCACTTCCTTTAACAGTTCAACTATTTTCACCTTAAACTGCTCCATTCCAAGTGCAAGACACTCCACCACAAGCACATCAGCGTACTTGTCCACTGTGATACCCGGCAGGAAATCAGCCTCGCCAAATATCACACGACAGCAGTTTAAATCAGGTCTGCCGGTTGTACCAATGCCTGCCACACAAGCCTCACCTGCAGTGTCTGTTTCACCTGCTGCAAACACATTGTCATTGCCTCCTGCCATCACCTGCTTGCGATAATCCCAAGCATTTTGCACTCTCATCCTGAGGAAATTGTCATCAATCAGTTGGTCTGCTTTTCTTGTCATCATTCTGATACGGATTTTTGAATTCTGGTTTATGAAGCCGCGCCCCATCGGATATCCGTCGAAATCGTGTACCACAACAATATCTCCATTTGTAAAGGTGCCTGTGATTGTGTCTATTTCATTGTCAAAAATCCATGCGCCACCTGCCTTTATAGTGCGTCCTTCGCCTTTTTTCAGTGTTACAATTGTATGATTTTCCATGTTTGTTCCTCTTCTAATTTACTTCATTATTCCTTGCTAAAATCTGATTATACATTTTATCTGAAATTCTATAGCCTTTAGAAATAAGTTTATCTGTCGACATTACATTTCAATTATATGAAATCCAGGCAATATTTACAATACACAAATATTTCTGCAAAACATGCCGATATATATTATAATACAATTATAACATCCGACCGGTAAATGGAGATAAATATGATTACAATTAGCTTATGCATGATAGTAAAAAATGAAGAAGAGGTGCTCGAACGATGTCTGAACAGTCTCAAAGGGCTGATGGATGAAATCATCATAGTGGACACCGGCTCGACGGACAGCACAAAGGAGATAGCTGCACGGTATACAGACAAAATCTATGATTTCTCATGGTGCGATGACTTTGCTGCGGCCAGGAATTTTTCGTTTTCCAAGGCTACGCAGGAATACATATATGCACCTGATGCCGACGAGGTGCTCGACGATACCAACCGCAGGCGTTTCATGATGCTTAAGGCCGCGCTGCTGCCGGAAATTGAGATTGTCCAGATGAAATACATCACTCCAAGCAAATTCAACACAGTGCAAAATTCATCCTCAGAGTATCGCCCGAAGCTGTTCAAGAGGCTTCGCACGTTTACATGGATTAATCCGGTACACGAGACTGTGCGCTTAGAGCCTGTAGTCTATGACAGCGATATCTGTATACAGCATCTGCCGCAGGGCACTCACGGCAAGCGGGATTTCACTATATTTAAGCGCTCGTTTGAAAAAAACGGCACCCTGCCAAAAAGTATAGTGACTATGTATGCCAAGGAGCTTTTAAAATGCGGAAGCCCCGAGGATTTTACCAATGCCCTGCCATATTTCCAGGGTGAATACCGCAACAGTCCTGACATTGAATCCACCTGCGTGCTATCCCGCTACTATCGAATGAACGGCGACTATGACAAATTTTTTTCTGTTGCCCTCAAGAATGTAGCAGTTGATGGCTGCAGTGAGGTGTGCTGTGAGCTCGGTGCATACTATTTCGACAAGGCAGACTATGAGGAGGCAAGCCTGTGGTATTACAACGCTGCCTTCGAGACAAAGCCGGTACTCGATGTGGAGTGCGGCGGTGGCAAGGCGCTTCATGCCCTGTCTGAGTGCTACTCAAGATGGGCTGATGAGAAGCAGAAAAAGCTTGATTCGCTTCCTCCTAAATCAAGAAATGTATTTAAAGGCGATAAGGAGCTGATTGATTCACTGCGCAGCCAGGCGGCCGATTACCAGAAGCAGGCTGAGGAATGGATGCTTCCGGAGGGTGACTAGCAGAAGCTGTCATATAAAAGTCTATACCAGCATTTACCAACTTGTAAAATCCTCTCTAAAGTGATAATATAGAGATTATAGGGTTTGTTATTTTTTTAACGTAGCATTTTGCTACTATCATTTTAGGTATCTAAGGAGGATTTTATGAGCTTTTTAGAAGAGTACAAGCAGAAACTTGTCTCAGCAGATGAGGCAGTAAAGATTGTCAAATCAGGCGACTGGGTTGACTACGGCTGGTGCACAGGCACACCTGATGCCCTCGACAAGGCACTTGCCAGAAGAACTGATGAACTTAAGGATGTCAATGTACGTGGTGGTATTTTGCTTAAGCCACTTGCCATTTTCGAGCGTGAGGATGCCGGCGAGCATTTCACATGGAACTCATGGCACATGGGCGGTTATGAGAGAAAGCTTATCAAGAGAGGCTGTTCTTTCTACTCACCAATCCGTTACTCAGAGCTTCCTCGTTATTATAGAGATTCAACAACACCTGACGATGTCGCTATGTTCCAGGTTGCACCGATGGATTCACACGGATACTTCAACTTTGGTCCTAACGCATCTCACCTCGGTGCTGTATGCGAGACTTCAAAGAAAATCATCGTTGAGGTCAATGAAAACATGCCTCGCTGTCACGGCGGTTCAGAGGCCAATGTACATATTTCACAGGTTTCTTACATTGTTGAGGGTGACAACCCTGCAATCGGAGAGCTTGGTGCCGGTGGTCCTGCAACAGATGTAGATAAGAAGGTTGCAGAGCTTATCGTTGACCAGATTCCAAACGGTGCCTGTCTCCAGCTCGGTATCGGTGGAATGCCAAATGCAGTAGGCTCACTCATCGCTGAGTCAGACCTCAAGGATCTCGGTGTCCACACAGAGATGTACGTTGATGCATTCGTCGACATCGCAAAGGCAGGAAAAATCACAGGAGCAAAGAAAAACATCGACCGTTATCGTCAGGCTTACGGCTTCGGTGCCGGAACCAAGAAGATGTACGATTACCTCGATGAGAATCCTGAGCTCATGAGTGCCCCGGTAAGCTACACAAATGACATCAAGAATATTGCCGCACTCGACAATTTCATCTCAATCAATAACTGTGTAGACCTTGACCTCTTCGGACAGATCAGCTCAGAGACCTCAGGCACAAAGCACATCAGCGGTGCCGGCGGACAGCTTGATTTCGTTCTCGGTGCTTATATGTCAAACGGTGGAAAAAGCTTTATCTGCTGCTCTTCAACCTTCACCGACAAACAGGGCGTAGTTCACTCACGTATCCGTCCTACTCTTGTAGAGGGTTCTGTAGTTACTGACACAAGAGCCAATACTCACTATATCGTTACAGAGTATGGTATGGTAAATGTAAAGGGTCTTTCTACATGGCAGAAGGCTGAGGCAATCATCTCAGTTGCTCATCCTGATTTCCGTGATGAGCTCATCAAAGAGGCTGAGAAGATGCACATTTGGAGAAGATCTAATAAATAATTAGCTTTGGATATAATTTTTATAATAAAAGCGGTTTCAGGACAAAATGTCTTGAAACCGCTTTTTGTGTTCTTATCCGTCACACAAACTAAAATCCAAAAGGTTAAAGCACCTCTTTTAGCACTTCCTCAATCTCGCTCTTTGCCGCCTTGACAGAGCCCTGCACCATAACCGGCTTACCACCGCCTCTGGCGCCCAGCTTATTTCTCAGTGCTGCGGCAACTGTATTGCAGTCTGCATTCCTGCTTCCGATAATAAAGCTGTAGCCCGCCTCATCATTTCCTGTAAAAAATGCACTAAAGCCACTATATTTTTCCACAAGGCCATTGACGCAATTTCTTGCTGTATTCGTATCAATGCCGTCCTCAAACAATACTGCATTGTCCGTATCAGCAGGAAGCTCTACTACCTTATAATCCAAAAGCGCTGACTTTGCAGTGCCAAGCTCTGACTTAAGTGACTGGTTTACTGCCTTAAGCTTTGTGACGTTATCCACAATAGCCTCCTGATTTGTGGTAAATATCCCCATGAGCTCTGAGATGATGTCGCACTTTTGTCTGAAAGCCTCCAGTGCCCTGAATCCACAAAGGATGCTGATTCTGACGCCTCCTTTATAATTCTGATAATTCATAACCTTAAGCATGCCTATCTCGCCGGTGCGCTTCACATGCGGCGCACAGCATGCACACACATCATACCCCGGCACTGTCACTATTCTGACCTGTCCTTCAATCTCGATTTTACTTCTATATTCCAGCTGCGCAAGCTCATCCCTTGACGGATATGTAACCTCTATCGGAATATTTTTTGAAATGGCCACATTTACCTCATGCTCCACCTCTGCTATATCCTCCGGTGAAATCACTCCACTGAAATCCATTGTCACTATAGAATCACTCAGATGAAAGCCCACATTCTCAAAACCAAACCTGCGGTGGACGATTCCCGAAAAAATGTGCTCTCCACTGTGCTGCTGCATATTGTAAAAACGATGCTGCCAGTCTATTTTGCCATGTACATGGACTCCTGCTGCAAGCTCAGCTTTCTCAGAAGCGCACTCCATACCTATAATCTGTCCATCAGCCTTCTTTTCTGTCTGAACCTCTTCTTTCCCCATTAGGCAACAATCACCAGCGGAAATATCCACCGTATGAGTAATGACTCCATTCTTAATCTGCACATCAACGACCCTGAAGCCTCCAAGTATTCCCATGTCCGGGCTCTGTCCGCCCTCCTCCGGGAAAAATAAAGTCTGATTTAATATTATATCAAAACGCTTATCATCTGCCTTGTTCGGCTCGCAGGATATAATATCTGCCTCAAATTCCGTGGCATATGCATCCCTGTCGTATAGTTTAATTGTTTCTGTCATGCCCATACTGCTTGTTCCTCTCGCTCTATATTCTTACGCCTCATTGCTATGTCCTATTATAGCGCATTAATAATTCATATGAAACCCCTAAATCTGGTTTCCCACAATCCTGTAGTATGCTCTCGAAGTAATCCTGAAAACAATATAGTATATAGCTGCAAACACCCAAAGCGTAGCAACCATACAGATCGCAATAAGCTTAACATCCGTCAGATTAAACATGGCAAGCAGCCTGCGCAGCAGCGGAAATGCTGCTGCAAGATGACACGTTGCAAGCATAATCGGCAGGAAAAACACCATGCGCACCTGTGAAGTAATGGATTTCTTCACCTCGTCATTGCTCATGCCTACCTTCTCCATAATCTCATAGCGTGCTTTGTCATCATAGCCCTCTGAAATCTGCTTGTAGAAAATAATCATCACAGTAACCATAAGAAACATCGTTCCAAGGAATATTCCGATAAAGAACAGGCCACCATACAATACATAAATCTGTTCTCTGTTTGCATCACGGCTTTCCTCATAGAAGCCTGACACATCTGATTTTACACTATTTTCCTCAAAATGCTTATCCAGAGCCTTTGCCACAGCAAGCTTATCCTCACTGCTGCCATACAGATTATAATCAATTTCATTGTTGAGCATAGTCGACACACTATCCTCTTCCAGAGAACTGTTCAGGTTAAATATCTCTGCAAGTGTTGCCTTGCTGTCCACCACAACATAGTACACACCACTATACATTGATGCCATATAGCTGTCTTTATTCACAGCAGTTTTTTCTGTTGCAGCTACCTTAAATTCTCTACCCAAGATGTTAATTATATCATTATTAAACTTTTCAGTTCCATAAACAGCGACCGAACCGGCATCGAGCTTTGGTATTTTATTCTTTAATCTGCCCTGCAGACCTGGCTCCATCTTTTCGATTTCATCTCTCGTTACAAAATACAACATGGAAATATCATTGTTGTAATTTAAAACCGGCTTAAACTCCTCCCCCTCTCTGCACACAGTCCAGCTAAAATATGTGTAGCTTTTGCTTTCCTTAATATCACAGCCACTGCCATCGATTATCTTATCCAACTCTGCCTCTGCTTCTTTCAAAGCATCATCCAGCTTAAGCCCTGCCGGTATTTCCTTATACCAGCTATATACGCTTATATCCGCAGGATATCTCTGCTTAAGCTCTCCCTCCATGCCCACATACATGCTCACGGTTGTAGAAACAACAACCAGCACCATTGTGGAAAGCACACATATACTCGCTAGTCCGCCTGCATTCTGCTTCATTCTGTAAATCATGCCTGAAACTGCCGCAAAATGCTTTTTATTATAGTAAAACTTCTTGTTTTTCCTGAGTGCCTTAAGTATTACAATGCTTCCTGAAATAAATAAAAGATACGTTCCGATGATGACAAGCAGCACTGCGACAAAGAACAGTGAAAGCACCTGAAGAGGGCTCTTTGTGGTAATCGCAATATAATATCCCCCGGCAAGACAGCCTAGTCCGATTATAGCGATAAGCCATTTGCTCTTCGGCTCTTTCTCACCGACATTGCCCCCGCGAAGCAGCTCTATCGGATTAGCAAGCTTCACCTGCATCAGGTTATAGATGAGAGTAAGAAAATACAGCACTTCAAAAACAAGTATTGTATTTACGACAGCGCTAGTAGATACAGCGAAATTAATCTGCGCTTTAATATTTATAATTCTATAAAGAAACATAATCAACAGCTTAGAAAATAAAATACCGGCTATAATTCCAGATACTATTGCTGCGAGTGCTACGGTAAGTGTCTCAATTATCAAAACTCTCGCGATATGACGTTTTTCCATGCCAAGAATATTGTATATTCCTACCTCTTTCTTGCGCCTTTTGATGATAAAGCTGTTTGTATAAAACAGAAATATATATGAAAAAATCGCTATTATTCCGCATCCAAGCCCCATTATATCCACCAATATCTCCGCACCCGGCACCTTGCCAAGTCCCTTTGAGTTGTTTAAAAACATCATCACATAAAACATGGCTATCATGACCATTCCCGATATAATGTAAGGCATATAGAGAGTCTTATTATTTTTTATATTTGTAAATGCCAGCCTGCTATATATTTTATTCATGCTTCTCACCACCTGTCGTAATCAGCATAAGTGCATCCTGAATCTTCACATAGAGCTCGTCATTTGTAAGATTGCCACGGTAAATCTGATGAAACACCTGACCGTCCTTTATGAAAAGCACCCTGTTGGCATGACTTGCAGCCTTTGTGCTGTGTGTCACCATGAGAATGGTCTGTCCGTCCTCGTTTATCCTGTTGAACAGCCTAAGCAGACTGTCTGTTGCCTTTGAATCCAGTGCTCCTGTTGGCTCATCAGCCAAAATTAATTCGGGATTTGTTATTATCGCACGTGCCACTGCTGCCCTTTGCTTCTGTCCTCCTGACACCTCGTATGGATATTTATTAAGCAGCTTTTCAATTCCAAGCAGCGAAGCTATAGGTGCAAGCCTTTTTTCCATATCCCTATAATCCACACCTGACAGCACAAGCGGTAAAAAGATATTGTCCTTCAGTGAAAAATTGTCAAGCAGATTAAAATCCTGAAATACGAAGCCCAGATGCTCACGTCTGAAGGCAGATATCTCCTTTTCCTTCAATGAAACAAGGTTCTTTCCATTTAAGAGTACCTCTCCCGCTGTCGGCTTATCAAGTGCCGCGAGAATATTTAAAAGTGTCGTCTTTCCTGAGCCGGACTCTCCCATGATTGCCACATACTCACCTTCCTCTACAGAGAAATTGATGTTTTTCAATGCCTGTACCTGATTGCCGCCAAATCTGGTGGTATATATTTTTTTGAGGTTACTTACTTCTAAGATTGCCATTTCAATGCTCCTTTACGATGATTTCAAAGTGTTATTCAAACTTCTATTTTTGTTACATTTATTTTAAATATGACGTCATAATCGGCTTCACAACTTACATTGTTGCTGCTTCATGTAATTATAATAACAAAATGCCGGAATGTATGCTATCGAATCAGCTTACATTTCGACCTCGTATCTTACATTTTTGTAAGAAATGACAAAGAAACTTAATCTGGAGTAGCAAAAAGAGGATTAGCACAGATGTGCTGATCCTCCTTTTATCTACAGATTTTTAATTACCTCAACTCTTGTGACAACGCCCTGCTTCACATTATCAACTCTGAGCGCACAATCCTGGTAATACACACAGGCTCCGATTGACACATTTTTACCCTCATCCTGCAATTTTTCGCTTATCACATCTCTAAGCAGCTTTGTCTTTTCCTCCGGTATATTTGTTCCGGAAATAAAATTCGCCCTCGCTACCGTCTGGCTGCCACGGCATATCATGTGGTCTGCCTCATCAAAGCTGCAGAAAAGGAATTTTCTGATGGCAAAAAGCGCCGCTATCGCACCTATTCCGACAAGTGTCTCATATACATTGAGATGCTCCACGATCATCTGTCTGGCTGTCGCAAACAAAAGCACCTCTATGATCGTGCCCGGCTTATGAGTACAGAGCATTTTCACAAACTCCACGCCGATTGCAAGCGACATGATATATTCCATGTAATACTCCAGTTTAATTTTATCATGCCATATATCAAAAAAACACTGCCCTATAAGCTTTATAATAAGCACCACTATCACAAACACCAGTACTGCCGACAGAAAAAGTTCCACGTAGGCTGCTACATTTTTCATTGTTTTTCTCAGGAATTGCTTCATTATCATTTATTCCTCTCTTTTTTAGTTACCGGCAATAATCTTTTTTATTGCAGTAATTTATTTTAATATCCTATGATTGTTTCCTATTAGGAACGCTGTAAATACAAGGCTTTTCGGAGCCTACGAACCACAAAAAATAATATTTGATCTATCACATTACACAAAAAGCCGTCCGGCGTTCAAATCGGGCGGCTTTTTTGCGTGGATAGACCGGAAGGAGGCGGAAAAATAGTTACAGAAATTTAACCCGTAAAATTGTGCAACTTTCACGAAAAGGAGGATAGTGAATGGCAGATGAAAAATTGAACACAGGCCCCGGTGAGGAGAAGCTCCCGGAGGCTCCTGCTCCTGTTACGGCTGACGGGCCCCAGGCTCCGGCTCCCGAACAGGCCGCCGCTCCCACACCCCAGCAGGAGGGGCCTGCCCAGCCCGAGCCCGGTGATGTGGTGGTGTCCTTTGACAAAATCAATGAGCTGATGAATGAAAAACGGCAGACAGCCCGGGCCGAGGTAGAAAAAGAGGAGGCGGCAAAAGAGCCGGAGGAGAAAACGCAGGAGGAATCTCCCGCCGCTGGGGATGGCGAACCGAAAAAGGCCCGCCGGGGCCGTCCCCCAAAAGAGGAAAAAGCGGAGCCTGCTGGCAAGGAGGCGGCGAAGCCCCGCAAGGGCCGCCCACCCAAGGCGGATAAGGCGGCCCCCGACGAGGCCACGCCGACTAAGCGAGACAAATTGTCCCGAAGTGGGAAAAAGGCTGCGGAGGCTAAAGCTGCCCCCGAACCCGAAAAGGCCCCACCCGAAAATGCGGCTCCGGCCCCGGAACAGTCTCCGCCTGAGCCAGCCGCTCCGCCCCGTCCTGTGGAGGAAGGAAAGCTGGTCTATCTGAAGCTTTCCGAAATGCATCCGTTCCACACATTCCGCCCCCACCCGTTTAAGGTGCGGGATGACGCCAAAATGCAGGAAACGGTGGCGTCCATCAAGGCAAACGGCGTAATGGTTCCCGGTCTTGCCCGCCCGGAAAAGGATGGCAACGGTTATGAGATCGTGGCGGGCCATCGCCGCCATCATGGTTGTGAGCTGGCCGGGCTGGAGGAAATGCCCTTTATCGTCCGGGAAATGACTGACCACGAGGCGGTACAGGCTATGAAGGACAGCAACAAGCAGAGGGATCAGACTCTCCCCAGCGAACTGGCCGCCCTGTTGGAGCTGGAAGTGGAGGACATCAAGCACCAGGGCGGGCGGCTGAAAAATGTGGCCGAGGGCGATATTGGAAAACGCTCTGTTGAGATCGTGGGCGAGGCGCACGACATGAACTATAAAAAGGTCATGCGTTATCTGCGGCTGAACTCCCTTGTGCCGGAACTGCTGGACAAGGTGGACGATAAAAAAATGGGCTTTATGCCCGCTGTGGAGATTTCCTATATCCGCCCCAAAAACCAGCGGCTGATCGCTGTTTCCATTGACGGAGAACAGGCGTCCCCCTCTCTGGCCCAGGCGAAAAAGCTCCGGGAGCTGGACAAGGACGGGAAACTCAATGGTGATGTCATTGATGGCATCTTATCAGAAAAGAAAAAGGAGGATCGAGGCGTGATTATTTCTACCGCTGAACTGGAAAAGTATTTTGGCAAGGAGGCCACTCCCGCCAAAATGAAGGAGCAGATCATGACTTTGCTGGACGAGTGGAAAGAGAAACAGCCGCCCGAACTGGCGAAGGCTCCGAAAAAGATGGAGCAGGACAAGTAACCACTTCGAGACATTTTGTCCCGAGGGCCCTGCCCTCCGCATCATGGCTCTGGTGGTATATATCCCCCGTCGCCGCCTGTTTTTTCGTACAGCCGGGAGCGGGCTGTCAAGGGTGCATCGCACCGCCGTTTTACGGCGGCTTGCCCTTGACGGTCTGCCCCGGCTGTGCTATTTCCCCGGCAAGCGGCGGGGGTATATCCTCCAGAGCCGCCCCCTTTCCCATGATTGGGAAAGGGCGGGGGGATTGGGTTGAACTTTCTTATTAAAATATCGGAGGTATTGACTATGAAGCGTCCCCTTGCATACATTACCGCCGCTTGGCTTGGCGGCGACAGTGAAAACGCAGAACAGGCCGCCCGCTACTGCCGGGCGGTTTATGAGGCAGGCTTTTCCCCGATCTGCCCGCCCCTTTATCTGCCCCTGTTTCTCAATGACGCAGTACCCGAGGAGCATAAAAGCGGCATCGACATGGGCCGTGACCTCTTGCGCCGCTCCCATGTGCTGGTGGTCTGCGGCCACACCATGACCGAGGCCATGAAAAATGATATTGCCGTGGCCCAGCGGCTGGGAATTACCGCCACCACCCTTGAGGGCATCCTGACCGTCAAGGGACAGGGCAAACGCTGATGGAGTCTGTTTTTGAGGCTTTCATTTCAAATCCTGCCCTTTACAGTGCGGGGCATCTGGTGGGGGAAACGCTGCATTTCCCCACCAACACGGAGGAGGTGCAGTCCCTCTTAAAGCGGATCGGCGTGGACGGGGTGCGCTGCCAGGAATACTTTATTATCTCCTTTGACAGCGATATTCTCGGCCTTTATGACTATCTGGGCGAGTATGAAAACATTGACGAGCTCAACCACCTGGCCCATCTGCTGAAGGAGCTCTCCCCATCAGAACGGGAAACGCTGGAGGCGGTTATGGACAGCGGCCAGCATTGTGGCTCGGTGCAGGACTTGATCAACCTTACGCAAAATCTGGACTGCTACGACCTGCATCCCGGTGTGGACAATGAGGAAATGCTGGGCCGCCTTTATGTGGAGGATATGGAAAGTCTCGAAGTGCCGGATAATATAAAACCCTACTTTGACTTTGAAGCATACGGGCGGGACATTTCCATCAACGAAAACGGACACTTTGCACCGGGCGGTTATGTGACGAAGGTAAGTGACGATTTCCGGGAGGTCTACCACGGCCCCCAGGACATCCCCGCTGAACACAGGGTTTTTGCTTACCCCCAGCTTTCGATCCGGGAGCAGATGGCCGCTTATCAAGAAATTATTGACGGTTCCTCAAAGGAGGGGTTCCGGCGGCTGGCTGAAAAACACCACGAGGAACGGTAACGGGACTTCGAGACAATTTGTCCCAAGGCGAAAGGAGGCGGTGTAACTGATTGATGAAGAAATTTCCCGGAGCTCCATAGCGATTTCTGTCCGGGCCAGCAAGCTGACAGCCCGGGGGCTGGCTTATGTGCTCCGGGCGGCGGGCCGCCAGATCGCCAAACGGCATAAGAAAGCCCAAAGGCCCCACGGCAGGCAGAGCGTGAAAAAGCTCATGGCCCACGGCGAAAATGTGAACAGCATCGAGGTGGAGGCCCCGAAGCTCTTTGACCGTATGGCCCGCCGTTTTCATGTGGACTATGCCTTTTACAAAACCGGGCCGGACAAATACCTGCTGTTTTTCAAGGCGGGACAGGCGGATGCAATTACCGCCTGTTTTGAGCGGTACTCCCGCAGGCTTCTGGAACAGTCAAAATCCAGCCGCATCCCCATCCGGGAACAGCTCAAAAAAGCGGCGGAACAGCTTGTAAAGGAACCGCCCAAAACACAGGAACGGACAAAGGAGGTGGTTCGTGAAGAACGATAGCATCAAAAAATACCTTATTCCCAACATCCCGTATCTGTTTGTCCTGTGGGCCTTTCTCAAGCTGGGGACAGCCTACCGTCTGGCGGCGGGTGCGGATTTTGCTCATAAGCTCATGGGGCTGGGCCAGACCATTGGCCCGGCCTTTGCCGACTTTGCCCCGGGGCTTGCTCCCTTTGACTGGCTCGTTGGCATTGTGGGGGCTGTGGCGTTCCGGGTGATGGTCTATGTGAAAAGCAAAAACGCCAAAAAATATCGGCGGGATGAGGAGTATGGATCAGCCCGTTGGGGCTGTCCGAAAGATATAGCCCCTTTCGTAGATCCAAAGTTTGAAAACAACATCATTCTGACCGGGACGGAGTTCCTTACCATGAATACCCGTCCGAAAAATCCAGCCAACGCCCGCAACCTCAATGCCTGTGTGATCGGTTCGTCCGGCTCCGGCAAAACCCGGTTCTGGCTTACCCCGCAGATTTTGCAGTCCAGCGCAGACAAAAACGGCGGATGCAGCTATGTGTGTGTCGATCCCAAAGGAGGCGTTCTCGGGCAGGTGGGCCACTTCCTGCAAAAGCGTGGGTATCGGATCAAGGTGTTCAATTCCATTGATTTCACAAAATCCATGCACTATAACCCGCTGGCGTACATCCGCAACGAGGCCGACATCCTTAAATTTGTGGACGCTCTCATTTCCAACACCAAAGGCGAGGGCAAGGAAGGCGATCCGTTCTGGACAAAATCGGAAACCCTGCTTTACTGCGCCCTCATCGCCTATATTATTTTTGAGGGCCCCGCCGAGGATCGGAACATGAACACATTGGTTGACATGATTTCCGGGATGGAGGTCAAGGAGGATGACGAGGATTTTATGAACGCCGTGGACTACATGTTTGCGGGCCTGGAAAAACGAAAGCCGGATTGCTTTGCGGTCAAGCAGTATAAAAAGTACAAACTGGCCAGCGGCAAAACAGCGAAGTCGATCCTTATTTCCTGCGGCGCAAGGCTGGCTCCCTTTGACATCCCCCAGCTTCGGGAGGTCATGGCCTATGACGAGCTGGAGCTTGACCGCATCGGGGATCGAAAAACGGCGGTGTTCTTTATCATCTCGGACACTACGCAAACCTATAATTTCCTTGTGGCTCTGGCCTTTTCGCAGATGTTCAATCTGCTGTGCGAGAGGGCCGACAATGTTCACGGAGGCCGCCTGCCCCATCATGTACGGGTGCTGTGGGACGAGGCCGCCAACACAGGGCAGGTTCCCCAGCTTGAAAAAATTGTGGCTGTCATCCGTTCCCGTGAGATCAGCTTGACGCTGTTCTATCAGCAGTTGGCCCAGTGTAAGGCGATTTACGATAAACACGCCGAAACCATTTTGGGAAATATGGACAGCGTGATATTCCTCGGAGGCCGGGAGGCCAGCACCATCAAGGAAATATCCGAGAACTGGCTGGGTAAGGCTACAATCTCCATGCAGACGGACAGCCGCTCCCGTGGCCAGTCGGAAAGCTACAGTCAAAATAACCAGCGGCTGGGCCGGGAGCTGATGACACCCAGCGAACTGGCGACCATGCCCGGGGATAAGTGCATTTTACAGCTTCGGGGCCTGCCCCCGTTCTATTCCCCAAAATACGATTTGAAAAAGCACCCGAACTACCGATATACGGCTGAAGCCGACAAAAAGAAAAACGCCTTTGACCTTGACCTGCTCATTAACCGCCGCAGGCGGCCCGGGCCGGACGAGCTGTGTGAGGTGTATGCCGTGGCTGTGCCGGACGATGGGCTCACAAGCGAGGACGAGGACATCCTCAATTATGATGACATCGACGATCCGGACGCCTTTGCATAAATAGGGCTTTGGGACAAAGTGTCCCGAAGTATGTAACCTGCCGCCAGAAATGGCGGCTTTTTTCATGGCCGGGAATACCCCCGGAGAAAAGGAGGCTCTATGCAGTTTTTCACTTCCGCTATTGATACTTTGCAGACTCTTGTTGTAGCCCTCGGCGCTGGACTTGGCGTGTGGGGCGTTGTCAATCTGCTGGAGGGCTATGGATCGGACAACCCAGGTTCCAAAAGCCAGGGCATGAAGCAGCTCATGGCTGGCGGCGGCATCATCCTTTTGGGAACCACGCTGATCCCCCTGCTGTCTGGCTTGTTCTAAGGAGGGCTTATGGATTTTCTCACCGACTGGCTCACGAACTGGCTGAAAGAGCTGTTGATCAGCGGCATCATGGGGAACCTCGAAGGGCTCTTTGATACCGTCAATGCCAAAGTCGGAGAGATTGCGGTACAGGTAGGGACTACCCCGGCGGCATGGAACGCCGGGGTTTTCTCCCTTATCCGCCAGCTTTCCGAAACGGTGATCCTGCCGATTGCCGGATTGGTGCTGACCTTTGTTGCCACTTATGAGCTCATACAGATGCTTTTGGAAAAGAACAATATGCACGAGGTTGACGTTGCGAACCTCTATAAATGGATGTTCAAAACGGCCTGTGCAATACTGATCCTGTCAAACACATTCAATATCGTTATGGCCGTGTTCGATGTCTCGCAGAGCGTTATCGCGCAGGCAGGCGGGCTCATTCAAGGCTCTACCGATGTTTCGGCGGATATGCTTGCCGAACTGGAAACCTCGCTGGAGGCGATGGACTTAGGGCCGCTTTTGGGGCTTTGGCTGCAGTCTGCGCTCATTGGATTTACGATGAAGGCGATGGGGATTATCATTTTCGTTTTGGTGTATGGCAGGATGCTGGAAATCTATCTGCTGACCAGTCTGGCCCCCATCCCCGTTGCTACGCTTTCCAACCGGGAGCTTGGCAGCACCGGGCAAAACTACATCAAGTCCCTGTTTGCCGTGGGCTTTCAAGGGCTGCTGATCCTTGTATGTGTTGCAATTTACGCGGTGCTCATTCAAGGCATCGCAACAGGCGGCGATCCCATTGGGGCGATTTGGGGAACTGTGGGCTACACGGTTCTGCTTTGCTTCATGCTCTTTAAGACCGGGAGCATTGCCCAGCGTATCTTTGGCGCTCATTAACAGGAGGTGGTGCTTATGCCGAGAAGATATGGGGCAGACGGAACGCGCTTATGGAATGGAAAAACGCCGGAGGAGTTTACTGAGGCAGACGCTTACCGCTTTATGGCGGAAACAGAGGCCGTCCTGCAAAGAAAAGAGCTGATGGACGACCCAGCCCAGCCTGCTCCGGCAAGCGGAAAGGAGGAATTTTATCTGAGTAAGAACGACGATGTATTGCTGACCCCGGAGCAGATTGCTGCGGAGGAGCGGCGCTGGCTGTTTGATGCTCCCATCGCGGAGCTTGCAGAAGTCAAGGGCGTTAGTATTGACGAGGCGGTAAAAATGCGGACGGATGCCGTCTTGCAAGAGGCGGTTGTTCCGATCACAGTATCTGTCCGCCCGATTGAGCCGCAGGGTAAACTGATCGGCTTCGCCAGCGTCAATTTTGGCGGTGTGGTCATCGACGATTTTAAGGTTGTGGACGGGAAAAACGGGATTTTCCTCGGCGCTCCCTCTAAACCTGATCCTGCCAGCCGGACGGGATACCGGGCTACGGTTCGGATTCCTGACCGAGCCACACAGGAACGGATCAATGCGGCTGGTGTGGAGGCGTATCATGCGGCGGTGGAACAGCTTGTTGCACGGGCCCAGGCGGTACGGCCTGCCCCGATCAAGGAGCAGATGGCCGAGGCTGCAAAGCAAGCGGGAAAAGAAAACGCTGCCCGGCCTGCGCCTGCCAAGGCAAAGGAGGCCCGTAATGACCGATAGCCGCACTTTGGGACAAAGTGTCCCGAAGGAGGGATTGTTTCTCATGGATGGCATTGAGGGCCTGCGCTCCCTGCCCAAACATAGCGTGGATATGCTGTTGACTGATCCGCCTTACGGCACAACCCGGAATTATTGGGATGTGCCCCTGCCGCTCCCGGAGCTGTGGGAGGCGGTGAAATGGGCGGTCAAGCCGAATGGCGCAGTGCTGTTTTTCGCACAGTGCCCCTTTGACAAGGTGCTGGGCGCATCCAACCTCGCTATGCTCCGCTATGAGTGGATTTGGTACAAAGAGCGCGGAACGGGCTTTCTCAATGCAAACCGGGCTCCGCTGAAAAAGTCCGAGAACATCTTGGTGTTTTACCAAAAGTCCCCGGTCTACAATCCACAGTTTACTTACGGCAAGCCATATACCCGTGTTCATTCCCGAAGCGGTACAAGCTCTAACTATGGGAAATTTGAACGGCAGGGCTCAGAGTCCAACGATGGCCGCCGCTATCCCGGAAATGTGCTTTTTGTGCCTACGGTGTCCGGCGGCATCCATCCCACACAGAAGCCCGTGGAGCTTTGTGAGTATCTGATCCGCACCTATACCCGCCCCGGCGAATTGGTCGCGGACATTTGCGCGGGCTCCGGCACAACCGCGATTGCAGCTATCAACACAGAACGTCGCTTTGTATGCTTTGAAACGGCCCCGTCCTTTTATGCCGCAGCCAGTGAGCGTATTCGTGCGGCGCAGGCAGTAAAAAGTTCTGGCGAGAAAGGAGTGTAATTATCCAGCAGTATTCTATCATTTACGCCGATCCCCCTTGGCGCTACTCGGCTAAGAAAGTACAGGGCGCGGCGGAAAACCATTATCCCACTATGAGCATTGAGGAGTTATGTGCGTTGCCTGTGGCTGATCTTGCAGCCCCGGACAGCGCACTCTTTTTATGGGCTACTTTCCCGCAGCTCCCGGAGGCGCTCCGGCTGATCGAGGCTTGGGGCTTCACCTATAAATCCGTTGCTTTCGTCTGGCTGAAAAAGAACAAGAAGGCGGATAGCTGGTTTTACGGCCTTGGCTTCTGGACAAGGGGCAATGCAGAAATCTGCCTGCTGGCAACCAAGGGACATCCAAAGCGGCAGGCTGCCAACATTCATCAATTCATCATTTCCCCGATTGAAGCCCATAGCAAAAAGCCGGACGAGGCCCGCGCCAAAATCATTTCCCTGATGGGTGATCTGCCCCGCGTGGAGCTCTTTGCCAGGCAGACCCCGCCCGGTTGGGCTGTATGGGGAAATGAAGTAACGCCAACCATCCCGGACTTTGGGACACATTGTCCCGAAGTGCAGAAAGGAGTGTGATCTATGCCCTATGTAAACGTACCAAACGATTTATCCAAAATCAAAACAAAGATGGCTTTCAACCTCACCAAACGCCAGCTTGTCTGCTTCGGCAGCGCGGGCGCAGTGGGGATTCCGGCCTATCTGCTGACCCGTGGCACCCTCGGCAATACCGGGGCGATGTTTCTCATGCTGGGAATTATGCTCCCAGCGTTCCTGCTGGCCATGTATGAAAAGGACGGCTTACCCTTTGAAAAGGTGGTGCGGAATATCATCCGGGCCAAGTTTCTAAGGCCGGGGATCAGGGCCTACCGAACCGAAAACATTTATGCGTCCTTTGCCGGGCCGGGCGCTGGAAAGGAGGATGTGATTGAAAAACACAAAGAAGAAAAACGGAGCCGCCGCCAAGGGTAAAGGCCGGGCGACCCTGTCTGCCCAACAGACAATCCCGTATCTGTCCATGCACCCGGACGGTGTGTGCAAGCTCCCGGGTGGGCTCTATACAAAAACCGTGGAATATGAGGACATCAATTACTCCGTGGCATCCACCGAGGATCAGACTGCCATATTCAGCGGATGGAGCTCATTTCTCAACTACTTTGACAGTTCGCTGCCGTTCCAGCTTTCCTTTATCAACCGCCGTTCTCATTCCCGCAGCCGCTATCAAGTCAATATCCCGAAAGCGGATGACAACTATAACAGCGTCCGGGATGAGTTTACCGGGATGCTGAAAAATCAGATTGCCAAAAGCAATAACGGCATTGAACGCTCAAAATACATCACCTTTGGCATACCCGCCGAGGGGATTGCGGAGGCACGGCCCCGACTGGAGCGTGTGGAGGCCGATGTCATGGGAAACTTTAAGCGGCTGGGCGTTCCCTCGGAGCCGATGGACGGGCGGGCCCGCCTTGCGCTACTTCATAGCCAGATGCACCCGGGGAGCCGCGAGGCGTTCTGCTTTTCGTGGAAAGACATCCCGCAGACCGGGCTTGGCACAAAAGACTTTATTGCCCCGGACAGTCTCGACTTCCGCCAGTCCCGCACATTCCGCATCGGCCAGTATTGGGGTGCGGTGTCCTACTTGCAGATTATGGCATCAGAGCTTTCGGATAAGCTGCTGGCGGAAATCTTGGAGCTGGATGCAGAAATGACTGTGACCATGCACATTCAGACCGTGGATCAGCTCAAGGCAATCAAGACCATCAAGGGGAAAATCTCTGACATCGGAAAAATGAAGGTGGAGGAACAGAGAAAGGCTGTGCGCTCCGGCTATGACCCGGATATTCTTCCCCCTGACCTGATCACATTCAGCAAGGACGCGGCGGAGCTTCTTGCCGATCTGCAGTCCCGCAATGAGCGAATGTTTCTGCTGACCTTTACGGTGGTAAACCTTGCGCCTACACGCCAGCGGTTGGAAAATGATGTGTTTACCGTGGGCGGCATCGCACAGAAATACAACTGCGCTCTGCGCCGTCTGGACTGGCAACAGGAACAGGGATTTGTTTCCTCGCTGGCCCTTGGTTACAACGAGGTAGAAATCCAGCGCGGTATGACAACCAGCTCCACAGCCATCTTTATCCCTTTTATGACAAGGGAGCTCCGCATGGCGGGGCAGGCCCTCTACTATGGCATGAACGCACTTTCTCACAATGTCATCATGGCTGACCGCAAAAAGCTGAAATCGGCAAACGGGATGTACTTGGGCTCTACGGGCTCCGGAAAGAGCTTTGCCGCAAAGCGCGAGCTCTTGAATGTGTTTCTCACCATCCCGCAGGATCGGATCATCGTGGTTGACCCGATGGGCGAATACGCGCCGCTGGTGCGAAGGCTGGGCGGTCAGGTGATCGAGATTGCCCCGGACAGCCCGCACCATCTCAATCCGATGGATGTGGAGCTCAATATGGCTGCCGGAGAAAGCCCGCTTTCCATGAAGGCGGATTTTCTTTTGTCCCTGTGCGAGCTGGTGGTCGGCGGCAAGGAAGGCTTGCAGCCCATTGAAAAGACGGTCATTGACCGCTGTGTGCGTTTGGTGTACCGGGAGCAGGCGCTCGGATTGGAAACCGCAAAAACGCCGCTGTTGCAGGATTTGTACGAAGAGCTCTTACGCCAGCCGGAGCCCGAAGCCCGGCGCGTGGCAACTGCCTTAGAGCTTTATTGCACAGGCTCCCTCAATCTCTTTAACCATCCTACCAACGTCAAGACGGACAGCCGTGTGGTGTGCATCGTTCTGAAAAACATGGGCGAAAACCTTAGAAAGATTGCAATGCACATCACAAATGAGTTTGTTTCGCAGGCGGTGGATCAGAACTTCCACGAGGGCGCGGCGACTTGGTGCTATTTTGACGAGTTTCATATTCTGCTCCGCGATCCGCTGACAGCCAGCTACTTTGTGGCGGTCTGGAAAATGCTGCGGAAAAAAGGATGTGTGCCATCTGCTTTGACGCAGAACGTCAAAGACCTTTTGGCCAGCCGTGAAATCGAGAACATTCTGGACAACACGGATTTTATGATTCTGCTTTCGCAGGCGCAGAGTGACCGTACCATTCTGGCAAAACAGCTCGGTATTTCCGAGCATCAGCTTTCCTATATCACACACAGCAATTCCGGCGAGGGGCTGTTGTTCTATGGAAATGTAACCATTCCGTTTGTGGATCGGTTCCCTCGCGGAGAAATCTATGACCTGCTGACTACCCGCCCGGAGGATATGAAGAATGAAACGAAAAACGAATAAGACCAAGGAGGAGGCTTGGTCGCAGACCGCCCACGCCCCTGACGGGGAACAGCCCGGGCCGGAGGCTTCCGACACTTCGGGACAAAGTGTCCCGAAGTCCAAGTTCCGCAAAAAGAGCCAGCAGGAACAGGCTGCGGCGGCAAAGCTCCACATGGAGTCCCAAGGCGAAAAACTGGAACAGGCCCGGGAGAAGCTGGCAAAGCAAAAGCCGCCGAAAAAGCCCGGCCCGGTAAAACGCATAGGCCGTGTTGCCAGCGGTTCCGTTCACAGCTTCGTGCATGGCAAGATTTTTGAAGTGGAACAGGAAAATGTCGGCACAGAAGGCGCACACCGTTCTGAGCTTGTGGGAGAAACCGCGCTGCGGCACGGCTCCCGCTTTGTGCGCCGTAAAGTCCGGGAACATCCGGCAAAAGTGGTACGCAAGGCCGAGGCCCGCTATACCAAATACACGGCAGACTACCATTTTCACACCGCCGCACAGGAGCACCCGGAGCTGACGAAAAATGCCCTTACCCGCTACTGGCAGAAGCAACGGCTCCGCAGGCAATACCGCAAGCAGGCAAAGGAGGCTGCAAAGCAGGGCGCGGCTGCGGCTGGGAAAACTGCCACAGCCACAGAACGCCTGACTGCCCGGGCAGTGGAATTTGTCAAAAGTCATCCCGCAGGTGCCGTGGTTGCGGTGCTCTGTGTGTTACTCCTGTTTGCTATGCAGTCCTGTTCCTCTACCATGCTTATGCTGGGGAACGCCGGGGCCGGTGCATTAGGGGCCAGCACCTATCCTTGCGAGGATCGGGATATGCTGGCCGCCGAAGCTGCCTACTGTGCGCTGGAAGAAGATTTGCAGCATTATCTGGACACCTATGAAAGCACCCATGACTATGACGAATACCACTTCGATCTGGACGAAATCGAACATGACCCCTATGTGCTGCTTTCTCTTTTGTGTGCGCTCCATGAGGGACAATGGACAATAGACGAAGTCCAGGGAACGCTGCAAATGCTGTTTGACCGCCAGTACATTCTCACGGAGGATGTGGTGGTGGAAACCAGATACCGCACGGAAACCGACACATGGACGGACGAGGACGGCAACTCCCATACGGACACCTATCAGGTGTCTTACGATTATTACATCTGTACGGTCACGCTGGAGAACTTTGATTTATCCCATGTACCCGTGTATGTCATGGGCGAGGATCAGCTTTCCCGATATGCCATCTATATGGCAACGCTGGGAAACCGCCCCGATCTGTTCCCGGATTCTCCCTATGTGAACAAGTACATTACCGGGAAACCCGGTGATTACGAAGTGCCCGGAGAATATCTGGACGATGAAACCTTTGCCGCGATGCTTGCCGAAGCGCAGAAATACATCGGCTATCCCTATGTGTGGGGCGGCAGTTCTCCCGCCACTTCCTTTGATTGCTCGGGGTACGTTTCGTGGGTTATCAATCACTCCGGCTGGAATGTGGGCAGGCTGGGAGCCCAGGGGCTCTATAACATCTGTACGCCGACCAGCTCTCCCAAACCCGGTGATCTGGTGTTCTTCAAAGGCACCTATGACACGCCGGGCGTGAGCCATTGCGGGATTTATGTCGGTGACGGGAAAATGCTGCATTGCGGAGATCCCATCGGCTACGCAAATTTGAATACAAGCTACTGGCAATCTCATTTTTACGCCTACGGGCGTTTACCGTGACAGGAGGTTTTGAAATGGCAACTACTAAAAGCATGAAAATTCAGGCCGAGATTGATAAGGTCAAGGCTAAAATCAGTGAACAGCAGGCCCGGCTCAAGGAGCTGGAGCAGAAAAAGCTGGAGGCGGAAAACAGCGAGATCGTGGACATTGTGCGCGGTATGAGCATTTCCCTTACGGAGCTCCCGCTGCTGTTTGAAAAGCTGAAGGACGGTGGCACTTTGGGACAAAGTGTCCCGAAGACCGAAGAAGAAAAGAAGGAGGAAAACTGAATATGAAACACTTTCGTATGTTGGCGGCGGGGCTTTGCTCCGCCGTTCTTTTATGCGGCTTTGCGATTCCGGCCTATGCCTATTCGGACAGTGGAAATGAGGAACCGCCTGTTGTGGAAGAAACTCCGCCCCCGGAGCCTGCACCTACCATTACCCCGGGCGAGGGCTTTTCGGAGGATGGAAACCTTGTGACCCGCGATCTGCTCTACGATGCTGCAACCAACAAACAGTTCATCACGGTGGAAACCAGCGGCGGCAACACCTTTTACATTGTCATTGACTATGACAAGCCTGTGGATGAGGACGGCGAACAGTATCACACCTACTTTCTGAACATGGTGGATGAAGCCGATCTGCTGGCGGCACTGGAGGCCGCTGGCGGAGAACTTCCGGCCTGCTCCTGCACAGAAAAATGTGCGCCCGGAGCCATCCATACGGATTGCGAGGTCTGCGCGGTCAACATGACCGAGTGTGCTGGCACGGCTCCTGAACCCGCTCCGGTGACGGAACCTGCGGAGGAGCCGGAACCCGAGCCCCAGCAGAAAAGCAATACCGGGATGCTTCTGCTGATTTTGGCAGTGGCTGTTCTGGGCGGCGGTGCAGGCTGGTACTTCAAAATTTACCGCCCGAAGCATGAAAAAGCTGCTGTACCCGAAGAAGATTACAGTGAGGAACTGGCTGATTATGACGATTCCGAGGACGATGGGCCGCCTTGGGACGAGGACGATACCGAAAGCGAGGATAATGAATGAGATTTACCAACAACCCCTATGAGGGATTTATGAAAGAAAAAAGCTACTTTAAGGGTGTGCCGCCCAGCCTGCCGCCGAAGGGCTCCCGTTGTGACGGCTGCCCTTACTGGCGTGGGATCGGCTGCGTGTTCTGCTACCGGGAGCAGCTCAAACCACCGGGCAACGGGAGGTGATGCTGTGGGCCGAGAACTGACCCGGACAGAAAAAGCGGCAATCCGCAGGCTGGTGTCAAAATGGTGTGCCAACTATGACCGGGACTGCGGCTGCCTGCCGCTGGATTGCGAGTGCTATATGTTTGGGAAATGCTGGACAGGGGCTTATTGCCGCTACTTCCGCGAGGCAGTTCTGCCCCTTGATCCGGCGCTGGAGGCTGCGCTGCTGGCAGAGGGGTCAAGGCCGGATTTCAAGGCTTGCCCGGTATGCGGCAGAGCCGTGGCTCCTGATGGACGGCAAACCTATTGTTCGGCGGCCTGTGCAAAGGCGGCACACCGCAGACAGCAGCGGGAATATATGCGAAAAAAGCGGGGCTGATGTGTTGACAATTAGGACACCCCAAACCCGCCTGTGACAAGGCTTTTTAAGGCCCTTTTCTGCGGGAGGCGTATGTTTCTACGTCCGCCCCTGTTTCCGTGAGATGCTGTCAACATTTTAGCTGCCGGGGCTTTGGGACAATTTGTCCCAAAGTTCCGGCTTTTGTGGAAGGAGGTACTATGCCGAAATATTATCCGATCAACGAAGAAGCCGCAAAGCGGGCAAAAGATATGAACAGCTTTTCTGACTATCAGCCGGGCTCCGCTACGGCGGGCTACCGGGCAATGGTCGATGAAGCGTATGCAGCGGCGGAACGCCAGAAAGCGCGTGTCGATCCCATGTACCACGATAAGATTGACGCTCTGGTGGATCGCTATGCCCGGAAACTTGCGGAAAATCTGAATGAACGCAATGTGATTGATGCCCGGGTGCCCTCTATTCTGATCTCCGGGGGCGGTAATTTCCCTGTGGCAAAAAAGCACAAGCAGAACGCCGCCCGGGATCGCAACTATGGAGAGTATGCGGAGATTTCAAAGCTGCTTGATAAAATCCGCTCTGTTGGAATGGGTGGGATCAGCGCGGATGACGATCTGGCCGTGGAAAAGCTGACAAAAAAGCTGGAGGGGCTGGAGTCCCAGCAGACCACCATGAAGGCGGTCAATGCGTATTTTCGGAAACACAAAACGCTGGACGGCTGCCCGGAGCTTACGCCGGAGCAGGCCGAAAAGCTCAAAGCAGATATGGCGCAGTCATGGCACTTGGATAAAAGCAAGCCGTACCCCGCCTATCTGCTTTCCAACAACAACGCCAACATCCGCCGTGTGCGCCAGCGCATTGAGGAACTGAGCAGCCGCTCCGAGTTTGCTGGCTGGACATTCCCCGGAGGTGAGGCCAAAATCAACGAGGCTGAAAACCGTTTGCAGCTCATTTTCGAGGAAAAGCCCGATGCCGATCAGCGGCAGGAACTGAAAAGCAACGGCTTTAAGTGGGCTCCCAGCCAAGGGGCATGGCAGCGGCAGCTTAACCAGAACGCCATCCGTGCTGCAGCCCGGATAGACTTTCTGCGACCCGAGGACGGTACAAGCCCCTATCAGCTCCAGCCGTTTGTGAAAAGAGAAAACAAAGAAATGTCTCGATGATGGGAGGTGTACTATGGACAAAAATCAAGGCTATGCTATTTTGAAGGCGGTCATGCTGGAAAATGGGCGGGGATTTGCATTGGGCGAACATCCCACCGCGCCATCCCGCTATGTCACATGGGCCTGCTATGATGACAAGGACGGCCAGCGGCAGTACGAATGGGGTCACTATGGAAATGACCGCACCGCGATGGAACAGGATTTTGTAGACCGGGTGCAGGACTATCAGCGTATTTATAACGTGGGGATCAGGCAGACCGAGGCTCCCGGCCTTTACAAGTATTATTCGACCCAGCGGCCTGTGGACATCGGGACATTCCCGAAGCCGCCTTATAACAAGCCGGATGAAATCTTCAATTACGATCAGCGCATCCCGGTGGAAAATGGCTCGTTCCTGGCTTGGGGCTATCTTACCTATACCCGCCCGCTAACGGAAAAACAGGCATCCGACTATGAGCTGCGTCCTGCGCCTGATAATCCCGACAGGCCCCGTCCGATTGCCGAGCAGATGAAAAATGCGGCAAAGTTGGCGGAGGCAGATCGCGGCTCGGAGGCTCCGGCTCCCCAACGGAGGCAGCCTGACCGTGGCGATAGATAAGGAGGTGCGTATATGGAAAAGAAACGTGAACAGGAATTGTCTGTACTGGAGGTGCTGCGCCTGCACCGTGAATTTCATTTGCCGCACCCTGTTCCGGCAGACGAACAGGAAAAGCCGCTGGATAAGGTAAAGGAGCCGCCCCGCGCCTGCCGCAGCCGGGAGCGTGAGGAGCGATGACAAAGAAACGCCGCCGTCCGATCCATCTTCATGTGATGGTGTCGGAGGCGGAGCAGGCTCTGATTCAAGAACGTATGGCGGAGGCTGGCATCCGTAATATGGGAGCCTATATGCGGAAAATGGCCCTGAGTGGGTATGTGCTTCATGTTGACCTTTCGCCTGTTCGTGAGCTGGTTTCGCTCCAGCGGCGCTGCTCCAACAATCTGAACCAAGTGGCAATTCAAGCCAACACCTACGGCGCGATTTATCCCGAAGAACTCGCGGCCTTGCAGCGGGACTATGCCGCTTTGTGGGGGCCGCTGTCTGATCTCTTGAAACAGCTCTCCGCACTGGTAGAGCTCTGATCCATCCGGGGAGTGGTTGATACCGCTCCCCGGCTTTTTCTACTTCGGGACAAAGTGTCCCAAAGTAAAAATACTGTTTGCCGGAAGGAGGGATTTTTACGGCGACCACCTACATCCGCCCTTATAAAACAGCGGCGGGAAAAAGTGCAATTCAAACGATGGAGGATCGTTTCACCTATGGCCTGAACCCGGAAAAGCTGGGAGCCGTATCTTCCTATCTCTGCGATCCGAACACGACTCCCGCCGAGTTTCTTCTGGTAAAAAGTCAATACCATGCAGAGACAGGCCGGGCCGTATCTCGCGGGGCACTGTTCTTTCAGATCCGACAGGCGTTCCTGCCTGGGGAGGTTACGGCGGAAGAAGCAAATCGTATCGGTTATGAAACGGCGATGCGCTGGACAAAGGGAAAGTATCAGTTCTTCGTCTGTACGCATACCGACAAGGCCCATATTCACAATCACATTTATTTCAATGCGACGGCCTTTGACCGCTCCCGGAAATTTCATAATTTCATTGGTTCGTCCTTTGCCCTGCGGCGGCTCTCTGACCGCGTGTGCATCGAACATGAATTGTCTGTCATCCAAAATCCGCGCCAGCACAGCAAGGGTCGTTTTCTCCACTATGGCCAGTGGATCGGAGAAAAGCCGCCCTCTGCCAAGCAGCGGGTACGGTTGGCTATTCTCGCTGCTTTGGAGAAAAAGCCCACGGACTTTGCCGACTTTCTTCGTCTCATGGAGGAGTCCGGCTTTGCGGTGAAACAGGGGCGCGGCGGTGTCATCTCATTCCTTGCACCCGGGCAGGAAAAACCGACTCGGCTCCGGGCTTCTACACTGGGAGCCGGATTTGACCCGGAGGACATCAAAGCGGTAATTGCTGGGGAACGTCCACTCCCCGAACTGCCCGAGGAGCCCACGGTTCCGCCACGGCGAGTTAATCTCATCATCGACATTCAAGAGCGTATGGCCCAAGGCAAGGGCCCGGCCTATGAACGATGGGCCAAGGTCTACAACCTAAAACAAATGGCCGCCGCGCTCCAGTATTTGCAGGAGCATCATCTGACAGACTATGCGGCGCTGACGGCCCGCACCGAGGCTGCTGTGGATCACTTTCACAAGCTGTCTGACGAGCTCCGCACAACAGAGGAGGCTCTTTCCAAAACCTCGGAGCTGATGGCTGCCACGGTGGACTATGCCAAGACCCGCCCGGTATTCGATGGGTACAAGGCTGCGCGGTACAGCAAAAAGTATCTGGCCCAGCATGAAGCAGAGCTTGCCACTTACCGGGCGGCAAAAGATACCATGAACACCATACTGAACGGCGCAAAGCTCCCTAAGATTGAAGCACTAAAAAAATCCCGCCGTGAGCTGGCAGGACAGAAAAAAGAGCTTTATGCAGAATACCGGGAGGCCCAGCGGCAAATGCGGGAGGCCGTGGCAATAAAAGCGAACATTGATCATCTGCTCGGCATAACAGACGAGCGTGAAAATAAGGCCCAGGAACGATAGTGACGGGCCGCAGACTACGGTGCAGCGCACCGGGACTTTGGGACAATTTGTCCCGAAGTACAGCGGGTTTGGGGAGCTCCCCAACAAGCAGTTTTTGCGGGCCCTGTGCCCTGCAAAAATTTCGGAGTGTGGCCACACCCGAATTGCTTGCCAAAAACGCGCAACCCGCAACATGGCGCTAAAAAAACGGAGGTTACGCTTTCTTTTACGTTTCCTCCGTTTCTTTCGATGCTTTCATCGCTTGGATTGTAGCTTCAACGATTTTCAATTCTCTTTCGTCCAAGGCGTTCAACATGGCATCAATCCGCTTCCTGCACTCGCTCCCGCTATTCTGGGACGGGTAAAAGTATTGATCCACCGATATATCAAACATTGTGACCATCTGATAAAAGGTGTTGAGGCTTGGATGCTGACCGTCATTTTCGTTATACATAATGGTACGCGGAGCGCGGTCAACAATATAGGCCAGTTGCTCCTGTGTCATGCCGCTGGCTTCTCTTGCCCGCTTGATGGCGAGCCCTATATCGTGAAAATCAAATCGTCGTTCATCTCGTTCTATCTTCATAACATCACCTGATATGATTTTACATTTCATGTGATATTATTTGAACGACTGTGCATTTCATACTACTGACTATTTAATTTCACATTCTTTTCTTCCAAAACTTGTATTGTTCGAGTCGAAGAACTATAATATACTCTATGGAGGTGCAGAATGGATTATATGACACTAAAAGAGGCCGCCGAAAAATGGGGCGTGACACCTCGTAGAGTAAATTACTATTGTGCTGCCGGGCGTATTCCCGGCGCTGTGAAGATGGCTGGTGTTTGGCTGATCCCAAAGAACGCAGAAAAGCCGATTGACGGAAGGACAAAACAAGGAAAGGAATTAAAACATGAATAGAATATTGCTATTGGAGGATGATGTCAGTCTAATAGATGGCTTGGTCTACTCTTTGAAAAAGAATGAATTTGATGTTGAAGTTGCCCGTACAGTATGTGAAGCAAAACAATACTTATCCGAACTCGACCGATACGATTTATTGATTTTGGATGTTACTCTGCCAGATGGAACAGGATTTGACGTATGCGAAAGAGTAAGAAAAGAAAATCAGCAGATACCGATTATATTCCTGACTGCATCGGATGAAGAAGTCAGCATAATTCGTGGATTAGATAGCGGTGGGGACGATTATATCACCAAGCCTTTCAAACTGGGGGAATTGTGTTCCCGCATCCGGGCGCTGTTGCGTCGGGCCGGAGTTTCCAAAAGCGAAAAAACACTTCTATGGAATGTGGCGACATTACCATTGATCTGTTGGGTAGCCGTGCAACCTTAAAGGGAAAGGCATTGGATTTGACAAGCGCCGAATATCGTTTGCTTTGTCTGCTGGTAAGAAACGCAAATCGCGTTGTGACAAGGGACATCATTCTAAATGAGCTGTGGGATGATACAGGAAATTTTGTTGATGATAATACCCTGTCCGTCTATGTACGGCGGCTTCGTGAAAAAGTGGAAACCAATCCGTCCCATCCAGAACACCTTATAACCATTCGTGGGTTCGGCTACCAATGGAAAGAGGTGTCTATATGAGTTTGTACCAAGATAGACAGATTAAAGGGTTCCTGCTATTTTTGACTTTGTTTGCTCTGCTGTTTGTAGGTACAGCAACCGTTTTGACTATTTATCAGGTGAACGATGCGGAAGTCCTATGGCTCAAACATGATGAAGCGGTTTCATCCTCACTTTTGGAACAGGGTGTTCCGAAAGAAGTGGTTGCAGTTGCCTTTACGAACACAGACATCAGTGACGATGGTAGGTCATTATTAGCGACTGCGGGTTTGGGAAAACAGTCAGAAAGCAGTATGCGGCCTTATTTCAATCAATTTCAGCGTTCCGCTTTCTGCACCATGCTATGCACTGTGCTAGTTTTTTCTCTTTGTGCTTGCCATAGGAATATTAGTTTTTTCTGGAAAAGGAAGCGATTGTATCAACAGGTCGACAAAATATTGCTAAATTACATCAACGGGGATTACTCTTGTCATTTACCGCAGAATTATGAGGGGGCTATCTACCAAGTGTTTTCTTCGATAGAACAGCTTGCAACTATGCTCCAATCCAAAAATGAAACAGAACGTAAAGCAAAAGAGTTTTTGAAAGACACCATATCCGATATATCTCACCAGCTCAAGACGCCTCTGGCAGCCCTCGCCATGTATCAGGAGATCATTGAAAGTGAGCCGGAAAATGCGGAAACGGTAAAGCAATTTACAGCGAAGATGGGTATTTCTCTAAAGCGTATGGAGCAGTTAATCTTATCCATGTTGAAGATAACCGACTGGATACGGGAAACATCATTTTTGAGAAAAAAAGTTGCCGTGTGTCCGAGCTGATAGCTCATTCAGTCAATGACCTAACCACAAGGGCTAAAAGCGAAAGCAAGCAGATTCAGATAGATGGCGATGGTGAACAGCAGCTTATTTGTGACATGGAATGGACAGGTGAAGCGATTGGAAACATTGTAAAAAATGCACTGGATCACACGCAAGCTGGCGGTATTGTCCGTATTACATGGGAGCGCACTCCTGCTATGTTTCGGATTTTTATTTCTGATAATGGTAACGGCATAGTCCCGGAAGATATTTACCATATCTTTAAACGCTTTTATCGCAGCAAACATTCCCTTGATACACAAGGAATCGGGCTGGGGCTTCCCCTTGCCAAGTCCATTATTGAGGGTCAAAACGGTGTTATCTCCGTACAAAGTGAAGTCGGAAAAGGTACGCTGTTTACACTATCTTTCCTTACGGATCTGTAAGGTCAAATTCACCTGCTTGTAAGCTGTTTTTGCTATCCTTTTGAGAAAGGAGGTACTGATGACTATGGAAATATTGAAAGTACAAGATTTATGTAAAACTTATGGCAAGGGTGAGGCGAAAGTCGAAGCGTTGAAGAAGGTTTCCTTCTCCCTGGATAAAGGCGAATTTGCTGCCGTTGTGGGTGAATCCGGTTCTGGCAAAAGCACATTACTGAACTGTATTGGAGCTTTGGATACCCCTACTTCCGGCCACATTTGGATTGATGAACAAGACCTGTTTTCCATGAAAGAGGAACAGCGCACGATTTTCCGCCGTCGTAATATCGGCTTTATCTTCCAATCCTTTCAGTTGGTTTCCGAGCTGAATGTGGAGCAGAATATCATGTTTCCGCTTCTTTTGGACTATCGCAAACCAGACCCGGCAGCAGTAGAAGAAATTTTGGAACTCTTGGGACTTACCGAGCGTCGACATCACCTGCCGAGCCAACTATCCGGCGGACAGCAGCAGCGTGTTGCCATTGGCCGGGCGTTAATCACAAAGCCCAAACTGATTCTGGCAGATGAACCTACTGGCAATCTGGACAGCAAGAATAGTCAGGATGTTATCGCCCTGCTTACGCAGGCGTCCCGTCGCTATCAGCAAACAATCCTGATGATTACCCACAATAAGGATTTGACTGCATCCGTTGATCGGGTGTTCCGGGTATCAGATGGCGTTTTGACGGATTTGGGAGGAAAAACAAATGAAGCATTATCTTGACCTTGTTCCCATATCCGCAAAAATCCACAAGAAGCAAAGCAGAATGTCTATTTTCTGCATTGTGCTGGCGGTATTTCTGGTTACAACTATTTTTGGAATGGCAGATATGTTCATCCGCAGCCAGATTTTGCAGGCACAGCAGGAGTTTGGGAATTGGCATATTGCCATTAAGAATATCAGCAATGAAGAAGCAGCAATTATTGCTTCACGCCCTGATATTGAAGTATTTTCACCGTATGGCGTACTCAATTATCGTGGAGATTTAGGCTACACTTTGGGTGGAAAAGATGTAGCGATATGCGGTTGTGATGAAAGCTATATAACTGAAATCTGGACTGACCAACTTGAAGAAGGTGTTTTTCCACAGACAAGTAATGAAGCGTTGGTGACTGAAAATGCAAAGCAGATAATGGGTGTTGCGATTGGTGATCCCATTGCCGTAGAAACTCCTGATGGCGATAAACTGAATTTTACCATATCAGGATTTATGAATAATACCGCCTCGATCATGAGTGGCGACTCCTACGGCATCATTTTGAACACAGAGGATTACTGCGCGATTTATCCGAATGTATCAGACGGGGAGCCGAATGATTACAGCATTATGTTTTTTTACTCAATTTGCAAACACAAGAAATATACAAGGGAAAATTGCAGATTTGAAAGAACAATGCAATTTATCGAATGAACAAATATCTTCCAACAACAATCTGCTTGGATTGCTTGGACAAAGCCGCGTTCCCTTTTTGTTACAGGTTTACTTGGCTGCGGCTGTATTGTTTGTACTGGTAATGTTAGCTGGTATTATGATGATTGCAAGCAGCCTGAACAGCAATGTAGCCCAGCGTACCGAATTTTTCGGCCTTATGCGCTGTATCGGTGCAACACCAAAACAGGTTATGCGCTTAGTACGGAAAGAGGCGCTTAGTTGGTGCCGTTTGGCAATCCCTGTGGGTATTTCCATCGGTATAGTTGTCATTTGGGTCTTATGTGCGATTTTGCGTTTCCTAAGTCCGGAATTTTTCAAAGCGATGCCTACATTCGGATTTAGCGTACCAAGTATTCTTGCAGGAATCGTTGTGGGCTTGGTAACGGTTTTGTTCGCTGCCTATTCTCCGGCAAAGAAAGCAGCAAAAGTATCTCCGTTGGCAGCGGTTTCCGGTAATGCAAACGACTTGGAGCCTGCAAGAAATGCTGCTAATACACAACTGCTTAAGATTGATACAGTACTTGGAATTTATCATGCAAAAGCAAATCGGAAAAATCTGTTTTTCGATGACAAGCTCATTTGCTCTCAGTATTATCCTTTCCTTTCATTCTCTGTAACAGTTGAGTTCATGCAGCATACCTTAACACCGCTCCAACCTTGGACAGCAGATTTATCTATCATAAGCCCTGATAACGCCTGTGCTATTGACAAAGCATTACTTGATGATCTAAAGGAAAATCCTGTTGTGGATTTAGCGTATGGAAGAAAATTTGCATACGAGGTTCCGTCTGTCACAAACGGTATTGTAAAAAAAGATGGATTTAATCTCTTATGAGCAGTATCAATTTGATTGGGCAAAGGACTATTTATTAGAGGGTTCTCTGGAATCTGTGCAAACTGATTTAGGGACGGGCTTAATTATTTATAATTCGCAGAACACAATACAAATAGGCGATACTGTATCGTTGAATACAAACGGACAAAGTAAAGAAATCCAAATCGTGGGAATGTTGTCCGACTGTCCGTTTTACAGTGCCGCCGGTGTTGGAACAATTATTTGTTCAGAGGATACATTTGAACAAATTACTGGCGAGTCGAAATATACGGTTATTGATGTGCAGTTAGTGAAAGGCACAACAGACGAAGATGTTTATGTGATCCGCCAAATGGTAGATTCCTCATTTACTTTCGCTGATGAACGCATGGGTAACAGCAGTACCATGGGAACTTACTATTGTTTTTGGCTGTTCATCTATGGATTCCTCGTCCTAATTGCAATGATTACAATTTTTAACATAATCAATAGTATTTCCATGAGTGTGTCTGCACGGTTGAAACAGTATGGCGCTTTCCGTGCCATCGGCGTTAGCATGGGACAGCTAAGTAAAATGATTGTTGCAGAAGCCTTCACCTATACCATAATCGGCGGTGTAGTTGGTACGGTGTTGGGACTGTTTTGTAACAAGCTATTGTTTGGAATGTTGATAAGTTATAGATGGGGGATGCTTGGACTCCTCCATTACCAGAGGTAGCTGTTATTCTGTTGATTGTCATAAGCTCTGTAATTCTGGCCGTGCATGGGCCAATCAAGAGAATACGCAATATGTCCATTGTTGATACAATCAGCGCACAGTAATTCTACTTTTGAAGCGGGTGGCTTTAGAAGCCGCCCACTTTTGTCTTACAAATTCGTAAGTTGAAATTCACCTGTTTGTAAGCTGATTTTTTTATAATTAAGTTGATGAAAGAGAGGAAAAAATGAAAAAAATCCTTTCCACCAGAGTATTGGTGAAGATTTGTGTATTAACAACTATACTGCTGGTTTTGATAATCTATACTATATGGGGCAATTCAGCATTGATGGTAAGTATGGTTAATATCTCCAGCGATCGCATAGCATCTGCCTTTTCTAATTTTCGGATTGCACAAGTGTCCGACTTGCATAATGCTGAATTTGGAGAAAGCAATACAGAATTGATAGAATTGCTGTCTGAACACGAACCGGATATTATTGTGATAACTGGAGATTTAATCGATGCTGGACATACAGACATTGAGATTGCGTTTGATTTTATAAAACAAGCTGTTCAAATAGCCCCTGTCTATTTTGTAACTGGAAACCACGAAGCTAACTTCTCACATTATGATCAATTCAAAACAGGGCTTGAAGCGTCTGGCGTAACTGTCCTTGAAGATGAAGCAATACAGTTAGTGCATAACAACGAAATGATTACCCTTATCGGGCTTTCTGATTCTGACTTTACGATTAAGGGCGATATGTTTAATGAAGCGCCAGCCATGGTCAACACAAAATTGAATAGCCTTATTGATGACGAAAACAGTTACACTATACTGCTATCACATCGGCCAGAGTTATTTGAAACCTATGTATGCTGTGGTGTTGATTTGGTTTTATGTGGTCATGCACACGGAGGGCAGTTTCGATTACCTTTTATTGGGGGGCTCGTTGCCCCCAATCAAGGGCTGTTTCCTAAATATGATTCCGGCCTTTATACAGACGGAAAGACAAATATGGTTGTTAGCCGCGGCCTTGGAAATAGTATTATTCCATTCCGATTTAATAATCGTCCAGAGGTTGTATTAGTAGAACTTAACACCGAATAACGATACTTCAACCGAATATTGAAATGATCTGCCGCACGACGGCAAAAGAAAAAAAGCCGTCGTAGAGCAGACAATTTGACACGCCCATTTGAAACGGCGGCTTTGATTTTCAGAGCCGCCGTTTCTTTGCGTTTGCACAAACCTATGACGACTTGCAGGGAC
>ENA-OQMY01000075-OQMY01000075.1-human-gut-metagenome-genome-assembly--contig:-NODE-75-length-35003-cov-7.018379_pt1 | contig 35003 bp, 34 predicted proteins | sample MGYA00242623_ERZ504868 | MGnify/ENA primary metagenome ERZ504868 (study PRJEB26092, sample SAMD00036386) | human gut metagenome | host: Homo sapiens | study: EMG produced TPA metagenomics assembly of...
ATCATCTTGATGAGGATTATAAAAAAGCAAAGAGTAAAAAATCATCGAAATAATATAACATAATTAAAAAGCAGGATTTCTGATTAATTTCAGAATCCTGCTTTTTTATCATCGTCTGGATATGAAATGCTTCACAATCGTATAGAGCACTATGATGCATGCAAACACATATCCCATCACACCAAGCGCCGGTATGCCAAGTATCTTAGGTGTCATATCTGTGGTACACACTATGCTTGAGCTGATTAGAAGTGCCATAACCCATAAGCCCATGACGATATTTCTCACCAGCCTGTGTAAAAGCCTCGCAAGCTCATCAGAAGCATGCATGTCAAGATTTATGCGTGTCTGCCCTCTTTGATATTCCTCGAGTATCTGCGCCATTCTCTCCGGCAGCTCCACCATGCGGTGAGCTGATTTGTATGCTGTCTTCCCGGCTTTTTTAAGCTCGCCCTTCAAATCAAAATTCTTAAGCATCTCCTGCTTTATCCTTGCAGAAGCAATCCCAACCATGTTGATGCCCGGTGCAATATCCGCAAGCACGCCCTCTATCTGAGTGATGCCCCTCGCAAGCATTGTAAAACCGTGCGGCATAACAATGCGGTTGTTCTTCATTACCTCCAAAAGTTCCTGAATAAACTCTGCGACATCTACCTGTCCCATATCCAGACTGCCATATTTATTTATGATTATTTTGATATCCTTGTACAGCTTTGCCCTGTCAGGCTCACCCTTAAAGTCACCAATTGCAAGTACCGCATCCTCTATCATGCCGATATCGTTCATGGCGATGCCGTAAACAGCATTGCTCAGTTCCTTTTTGTCATGCTCAGAAAGCCTTCCCATCATGCCCATATCAATCCAGACAATTTTGCCATCCCTTATCTTTACATTGCCCGGATGCGGGTCCGCATGGAAGAAGCCATCCTCTATCACCTGCCTGATATAGTTGTCAATCAGCTTACTGCCTATCTCCTCAAGGTCATAGCCATCCTTTAAAAGCCCCTCCTTGTCATCGATATTAAAGCCCTTTATATACTCCATGACAAGTACATGTGATGTGGTATACTTGCGGTAAAGCTTTGGTGTGGCTACAAATGCAACATCCCTGTTATTGCCGGCAAACTCCTCAATATTGGATGCCTCAAGCAGGAAATTCATCTCCTCCTGTGCCACCGCCCACATCTCATCAAGCACCATATCAAAATCCACAATGCCCTTTATAGAGATGGGCGGCACAAGCTTAACCGCCTTGTGAAGCAGCGCCATGTCCTTTGACATCACCTCGTGAATGCCCTTCCTTTGCACCTTCACAACCACCTGCTCACCGGTTTTAAGTGTGGCCCTGTGCACCTGCGCTATAGAAGCTGCCCCAAGAGGCTTTTTATCTATTGAAGCAAAAACATCCTTCCATGAATAGCCAAATGAAGCATCTATGACAGCCTCCACCTGCTCAAACGGCATCGGCTCCACATCTGAGCATAGCTTCATAAGCTCCTCACAATATTCCTTTGGCAGAATATCCGAGTGAAGCGACATTATCTGTCCAAGCTTAATATAGGTAGGTCCCAGCTCCTGCAATATAAGTCTGAATTTTTCGGGTGTAAGTCCATGCGTGAGCTTGTACTTCTTCAGTACCGCTGTCATCTCCTTCAGGCGGCTATCCATACTAGTTCACGCTTTCCTCTTTATCGTCCTCAGCTTCTATTTTTATATCCACTGTCTGTGATTCTCCACCGGAAGCACTTTTTCCATCGGCTGAAGTATCTGTTACAATGTCCTCATCCTCGAAAACGCTTTCATCAGCTTCTTGATCCACGTCAGCCTCATCCATCTGTGCAAGCTTGCTCTTTAAAGCCTGTATCTGTTCAGGTGTCATCTTGTCCAAAAGCTCCTCGAGCTCCTCCGGTGACTGTGGCTTAACAGATACATTTACATTTTTCTTTACTGTGTCCTTGATATTGTGCTTAAGCTCCTGATTGAGCACCTTGCCCTGCTCGACAGTCAGCTCACCTCTCTTGACCATCTCATCAAGCACTTCCTTTGATTTCTCAGCAGTCACTGCCACTGTTCCTATTCCTGCAAGTAAAATCTTCTTTAATCCGTCTGTAAGTCTTTCCATGGTAAAATCCTCCGTTTCCTGTCATTTAAAATTGATTGCTCTGAATAAGCTCCTTATAAAGAACATCAAAAATATTCGCTGCTCATATCGATGATACCTTTGACCCTTTAATCATCATAATAGAGAAGCAATCCTTGGCACAAAAATGATAAGTCCAACTATCGCAGCCATTATTGCTGCCACAAGCACTGCTCCTGCTGCCGTGTCCTTAGCTGTCTTGGCAAGCGGCTTTCGCTCTGTCGTTACCAAATCTACAACTGACTCAATCGCAGTGTTGACCAGCTCCAGGGCTATCACCAGTCCAAACAGTGTCAGGCAGATGCACCACTCAGTCGGTGTTACCCCAAGTACCGCTCCTGCTATCACTACAAGTATCGCGACAGTGCAGTGTATCTTGATATTGCGCTCATTTCTGATGCATGTAAATATGCCCTCGAAGGCATAGCCGAAGCTTTTGTACAGAGGTGGTTTCTTTGCTTTTTTCATGTTGATACCTCTCGTGATTTAATTTTGGAATTAGTTTTGATGCCTTTTACTATGGTACTATTGTATAACTTTTTGGTTCAAAATAAAAGAGGATTGTGCAATATCGTTCAAAAAATAGAAGTTACTGACATTTTAAATGATTTTTATTACTAACTCTTTGCCAGCACTTTAAATATTCCTTATTGACATTACGAATTTATCGTACTAACCTAAACACGTAAAATATACAGTTATAAAGGTAATCAGATATGACAAATTTACATTCAGATAAAATAAAAACAGCAAACCTGCATACTACAACCAATCATATTTATACAAATACTAAACTTCGAAAGCTTTTGGTTCCGATTATAATAGAGCAGCTATTAGCCTCTCTTATGGGAACTGTGGATACAATGATGGTCAGCAATGTAGGTTCTGCCGCTATCTCAGCGGTCTCGCTTGTAGACTCAATCAATATCCTTGTCATACAGGCACTCTCAGCGCTTGCCGCCGGTGGTGCGATTCTCTGTTCACAGTATCTGGGAAGTCACAATACAAAAGGTGCCCGCCATGCTGCAAGACAAGTATTTTTTGTCATGGCATTTCTGTCTGTACTTTTATCTGCTTTTTGTCTGATAACAAGAAAGTCGCTGCTTCGTGCCATATTTGGCGCTGTTGAAGCTGATGTAATGAGGAACTCACAGGTTTATTTCTTTTTTACATTGCTGTCATTTCCTTTTATAGGTCTCTATGATGCCGGCGCATCCATTATGCGCGCACAGAATAACAGTCGCAATCCTATGGTCATATCTGTTATTTCAAATTTTATGAATATCGGTGGCAACGCTATTCTGATTTTCGGCTTCGGTATGGGTGTTGAGGGAGCTGCTATTTCCACTCTCGTATCCCGAATATTCTGCGCGATTGTCGTTATCATACAGCTTCGAAGGGAAAATGAACCGATTTTCATAAAGAACTATATGTCTATACGCCCTGAATGGGGCCTGATTAAAAAAATCCTGCTCATCGGTATCCCATCAGGAATCGAAAACAGCATGTTCCAGTTTGGAAAGCTGGCTATCCAGTCTACTGTATCCACTCTTGGAACCGTGGCCATCGCTGCCCAGGCCATGACCAATATCCTCGAAAACCTAAATGGTATTGCCGCTATCGGAATAGGAATAGGTCTTATGACTGTTGTAGGACAGTGTCTGGGTGCCGGCAGAAAGGATGAAGCTGTCTACTATATCAAAAAACTGTCACTGGTGTCTGAGGTCGTAATCATTGCCAGCTGTCTGATTATTTTCATACTCACAAAGCCCATTACAATGCTTGCCGGAATGGAACCTGCCAGTGCACGGCTCTGCTTTGAGATGGTTACCTTTATCACAATTGCCAAGCCAATCTGCTGGGTACCATCCTTCATCCCGCCATATGGACTGCGTGCCGCAGGCGATGTGAAATTCTCCATGATTGTATCCTGCTGCACAATGTGGCTTTGCCGTGTAAGCCTGTGCATATACCTCTGCCGTGTATGGGGCTTTGGTCCGATTGCAGTGTGGATTGGCATGGCTTGTGACTGGATGCTTCGTTCTATTATATTTACTGCCAGATTCCACTCAAGAAAATGGCTGAATCATCATGTGATTGATTGATAATAACAAACTATACTATGCTCTATTCACAAATCTGTATAAGTAAAGGAAAAACATGAAAAACTATCAACCGGACTATTACAACAATTTCAAATGTATTGCTGACAAATGCAGTATCACATGCTGTCAGGAGTGGAAAATTGCAGTGGATGACGCTACAAACCGCAAATGGAAGAAGCTTCCTCCTCCGGATACTTTATCTGCAGCCCCTTTTTCTGCTGATAAATTGTCCGGAAAAAGTGACACTCTAAGCTCTTACACCTGCCATAAGGATGGCAGTCTGGTTATTAAACTGGACGAAAAACATCGGTGTCCGTTTCTTTCAAAGGATAAGCTATGTCATCTTGTAATGACATACTCAGATGAAGTGCTTTCAGAGACATGTGCACTGTTTCCCAGAGAAATCCACCGGTTTTCAACACATGAGGAACGAACACTCATGCCGTGCTGTCCGGCAGTTATCGACCTGTGGTGCGAAAAACCTGTCACATTTCCTGTAATATCCGAGACCCGGAATAATTTATCTCCGGCATTTTTAATCCGTGATAATCTGATTAAACTGATATCTGACCAAGGGCTTTCAGTGGAGCAGGCTTTGCTTGACGGGCTTTACATTTTATTGGAATTACATAAAAACCAGCCAATCACCAATACACATATACAGGAATATTTTTCCGGACATACGCTTAATGAACTGAATACTGCCATGGAAGATATCCATATCCCGGACGAAGATACATTTATCGAATGCAATGAGCTGCTTCAGGATTTATCAGTAAATTATCGTAAAGAGGGTTTATACACAGCCTTTCTTCAGCCTGTACTGACCGAGGCTTGTAGATACTCCAATATTTATTCACAGTCAGACAATAATTCCATAAGCCGCACCTTGCAAACATCGCAGAAACAATTTTGCTCAATGCTCACAGATTATGACATTATTTTTCGCAATTATCTGGCAAACGAGCTGTTTTCCGACCTGATATCGCCTGAAGCAGCATCCACTAAAAAGATTATTGAACACATGATTATCAAAATGCAGTGGATTATGATTGAATACACTGCTATACGTCAAAGTCTTTTCTTGTGGTACAGTCACAATGCCAATAGTCCGTTGACATATGAAACCATCAGAGAGCATATTGTCATCATCTCACGCATGACAGGATATGATGATGATGACATACGCGAATATCTGGAAAACAGCTTTGCAAAGCTCATATGGGATTGGGGCTACGCCGCACTCATTATGGGAATTAGAAAATAATTACAAAGGAGATTTTTACTATGAGAGAAACAATTTTAGGCAATCACATACGAAAGGTTCCTTCAGTTGCAGTCGGATGCATGCGCCTTTCTGAAAAATCAAAGGATGAGATGAATCATTTTATTCATGCTGCGCTGGAACAAGGTGCATATTTCTTTGATCACGCGGATATCTACGGTGGCGGTATGAGCGAGAGTGTATTCGGCGAAGCACTTGCAGACGATCCATCCATAAAGCGTGAAGATATTTACCTGCAGTCAAAATGTGGCATCCGCCAAGGCTTCTATGATCTCTCAAAGGAGCATATTCTGAAATCTGTCGATGGTATTTTAAAAAGGCTTCATACAGATTATCTCGATCTTCTGCTGCTTCATCGTCCGGATGCACTCGTAGAACCGGAAGAGGTTGCCGCTGCATTTGATGTTCTTTTTGAAAGCGGAAAGGTTCGCCATTTTGGAGTTTCAAATCATAAGCCGATGCAGATTGAACTGCTACAGAAATATGTCCGCCAACCACTCGTTGTCAATCAGGTTCAGTTCAGCATTCCTGTTTCCAATCTCGTTGCAAATGGTATGGAAGTCAATATGGAAACCCCCGGTTCAATTGATCACGACGGAAGTCTGCTCGACTACTGCCGCCTCCACAACATTACTCTTCAGGCATGGTCTCCGTTTCAGATGCCGGCATGGAAAGGCTGTTTTCTCGGAAGCGACGAATACCCGGAACTGAATAAAAAACTTCATGTGATAGCCGAAAAATACAATGTCAGCGATACTACTATTGCGGCCGCATGGATTTTACGCCATCCGGCAAATATGCAGATTGTTACCGGAACTGCAAGTGAAAGCCGCCTGAAGGAAATTATCGCGGCATGCGATATTACTCTGACTCGCGAGGAATGGTATGAGCTGTACCTGGCTGCAGGTCACCTGCTTCCGTAGAAATTATCAGCACTATTTTTCAAAGTGCTGATAATCCTTGGAATGCGTCCAATCGCCTCCCCACTCAAAACCATGCTCCGTAAACAGCTTATAGCATAAATCATCATGGTCAATCTTGTGCGAAAAATCATTGCTCCGGTCAACATAATCTGCGGCATTTGCAGGCTCAATCGAAAGCTCCCCATCAACTGTTTTGACATAAGGATTATATAGAGTGTTGATATCCACCGCCATTCCCATTCCATGCTTCGATATCTTTGTAAAAAGAATTCGTGACGATCTTCAGATAGCCTTCTTCTTTGAGAACCTTAAAGGATGAAAAGAATGCCTCGCCGTCCAGCTTCGTCACAAGACTCACCTTCTGATAAACGGCCGGCGGATAAAAAATACACAAAAATCTCCGTACAATGGTCTCGTACACACGCTGTGCAGTAAGAGACACACTTCCCAGCGCGTTCAGTCCCTGACCGGTAGGAATGATCGCGTAATGGTCTGTGATCTGCTTGTCATTCACATATCTGGTCTTTGCAATGCTTTTCCAGGATTCCATCCCCAAAACCTCTGCCGCCGCAGCACCGGCCTGCTGATAATTTCGAAGACCGGAAATATTCTTGTATATCTCCTTGGCCACTGCCGTGGAAAGAACTCTGGCATCCGTTCTCGGATAAGTCACCAACTTCTTCTCATAAAGCTCCTGTACGATCCGGAGTGTCTCGTCCGGACTGATCTTAAACAGCTTTGAGCACACATTCTGAAGCTCCGCCAGGTTAAAAAGAAGCGGCGGATTTTTGTTTCTTTTTTTCGTTCCACCTTTTCCACAATACAGGAAAGGGGCTGGTTCACCATCAGCTGATCGATCAGCATCTGTGCATGCTCTTTTTTCCTGAAGCCGTTTTCTTTATAAAGATACGGGGACTGGAAATACCGGCTGCCTTCCACAGCTCTCCATTCACCGTCAAAATTTTCGCCTGCAAGTCCAATGCTGCCAAGGACACGGTAAAACGGTGTCTTCACAAAGACACGGATCTCCCGTTCTCTCCGCACCACCATGCCAAGAACACAGGTCATCACACGCCCAACTGCAATGGCCTGATATTTGGAATGGAGATAATTGGTGACACTGCTTCCGTAGCGCAAGGTCAGAACTCTGGAAAAATTGATTCCCATAAGATAATCTTCCTTTGCGCGGAGATACGCAGATGCTGCCAGATTATCATACTCCGAGATATCCTTCGCTTCACGGATCCCTCTTAAGATCTCTTCCTCTGTCTGGGAATCGATCCACACACGTTTCTGGACTTTCCCCTTTACTCCTGCCATCTGGGCTACCAGACGGTAGATATATTCACCCTCACGTCCGGAGTCGGTACACACATAAATGGTATCCACATCCGGCCGGTTCAGCAGTCCTTTTACGATCTCGAACTGCTTTTTGACCCCGGGGATCACTTCATATTTAAATTCGCGCGGCAAAAAAGGCAGGGTATCAAAACTCCACCTTTTAAACTTGATATCATATTTTTCGGGATAGCTCATGGTAACCAGGTGTCCTACACACCAGGTTACCACAGAATCATCAGATTCCAGATATCCGTCTTTTCTCTGACCGTTGATCTTCAAAGCCTTCGCAAATTCCTGTGCCACGCTGGGCTTCTCCGCTATGTATAAAGCCTTTGCCATACTATTTATCTGCACTCATCTTTCTAAGCGGCCATGCCAGAAGCACAGCTCCGCCAACTATATTTCCCAGTGTTACGATCACCATGCTTTTAAGCATAGCGCCGACAGACAATCCTGGCACCATACAGAATGCAACTGTAAAAATACCCATATTTGCAATACAATGCTCAAATCCGCTGACAACGAAACCTGAAATACAGATCACGATCATCAGGAACTTGCCTGACTCACTCTTCAGCTTAATGCCGCAGAGAACAGCAAGACAGACGAAGAAATTACAAAGTACCGCACGGAAAAACATCTGACCTGCCGGAATACTCAGTTTTCCGTTTATAAATCCGGCAAAATAATCTGCTGTACCGGACGCTCCGGCACCTACAAAGATCAGTGCCAGGATCAGGCAGCCCACAAAATTGCCGATGTAACTGATTCCCCAGACCTTTCCAACATCTTTCCATGATACGCTCTTGTCATACGCACCAAAAGCCATTACCAGATTGTTACCGGTAAACAGCTCTCCTCCTACCATTACGATCAGCAGGACCGCAATGGAGAACACGATGGCTCCAAGGAATTTCCCCCATTCCGGGAATGTCTTGGAAAATACATTTCCAACAACGTTACTGTAGATCATCGCCACATCAATAAAAAATCCGGCCATGATTGCCCGCATAAAGTATTTTCCGAAATTGCTGTTCAGTAAGTTTATCTTACCCTTCGCAGCGGTTGACAGTTTCTCTACATCCTCCCTGTTCATAAATAGCACCTCCACATATTTTTAGCAAGCGTGGCACTTTGTTACTGCTTCTTTGTTCACAGTAACACGCTTTCCGGAAATCTGCTTGTTATATTGTAACACTTTACCAATTATTCCACAATGAAAATGCGAAAATTTTCAAAAATTTCCGTTTTGTTACATACAACAAACAATATCCGTTTTATACCAGAACACGATAGATGCCATCCCAGGCCAGTTCCTTTTTTTTCAGGAAATTTTCTGTTTCCTCCTCTGATTGCTCCACGCATTTCCATGCCAGTCCGCACTGGGCACTGATCTCTGAAGGGATCGGGATCAGCCTTCCCGGAAATTCAGATTCCTTGGCCGTTCTTTCCATTTTCATGGCAGCCGTGGTTGTGGAAAATGTCACAACTGTAGTAATTACTTTTCTGCGCATATCTCCTTTGTTCCTTCCACATACGCAAAAACAGGACACCGGAAAAACCGATATCCCGTTTCTGATGATTTTCTTTATTTCATGTAAAGGATCCAGTTCTTATTTAGCCTGGATATATCCTTTCGCTTTCAGAGTTTCTGCACAGAGAACTGCTCCGCCTGCGGCACCTCTTACTGTGTTATGGGAAAGTCCGATGAACTTGTAATCATAAACAGTATCCTCACGAAGACGTCCTACAGATACTCCCATTCCATTCTCATAGTTTACATCCATCTGTACCTGCGGACGGTTGTCCTCCTCAAGATACTGGATGAACTGCTTCGGAGCGCTTGGAAGCTCAAGCTCCTGCGGAAGTCCCTTAAACTCAACCAGCTTCTGGATCAGCTGCTCTTTGGTAGGTTTCTTGCGGAATTTAACGAATACAGCTGCTGTATGTCCGTTGAGGACCGGAACACGTACACACTGGCATGTGATGACAGGTGTGGTAGCTGGAACGATCACGCCGTCCTCGATCTTGCCCCAGAGTCTTAACGGCTCCTTCTCACTCTTCTCTTCCTCACCACCGATGTACGGAATGATGTTGTGCTCCATCTCCGGCCAGTCCTTGAAGGTTTTTCCTGCTCCGGAAATAGCCTGGTATGTAGTGGCAACTACTTCATACGGCTCGAACTCTTTCCATGCGGTAAGTACCGGAGCGTAACTCTGGATAGAGCAGTTCGGTTTAACAGCTACAAAGCCGCGTTTTGTTCCGAGACGTTTCTTCTGGAATTCGATAACCTCGAAGTGCTCCGGATTGATTTCCGGAACTACCATCGGAACGTCCGGTGTCCAGCGGTGTGCGCTGTTGTTGGACACAACCGGTGTCTCTGTCTTTGCATATTCTTCCTCGATCGCCTTGATCTCATCCTTCGTCATATCAACTGCGGAAAATACAAAGTCAACAGTAGCTGCAACCTTCTCAACCTCGTGGATATCCATAACAACCAGCTTCTTTACTGCCTCCGGCATCGGAGTATCCATTTTCCATCTGCCGCCTACAGCCTCCTCGTAGGTCTTGCCTGCGCTTCTCGGGCTTGCCGCTACAGTAACCACCTCAAACCACGGGTGATTCTCCAGAAGAGAAATGAATCTCTGACCAACCATTCCAGTTGCACCTAAAATACCGACTTTAAGCTTTTCACTCATAATAAAACTCTCCTCATCTTGTGTCCCTCCATGGCACACATTTGTCTTTTCTGTAAATACTATACCAATTTTTCCTAAAATGCAAGCATTATCTTAATTTTTTTCAAGATATTCTTTATTCTGAGCGATCACCTGCTCCATCACGTCCGGTCCCGGCGCTCCCAGAGTCACACGTTTTTCCACGCAGGTCTTCATACTGATGGCTTCATAGATGTCCGCCTCAAACACAGGACTGATCTCTTTGTACTCGGAAAGCGGAAGCTCATCCAGAGAGATTCCCTTATCCAGACAGAGAAGGACCAGTCTTCCGACGATGCCGTGAGCATCACGGAACGGTACACCGTGGTTAACCAGATAGTCTGCTGCGTCTGTGGCGTTTGTAAAGCCTCTCTTTGCACTTGCCTCCATGTTGGCTTTGTTGAACTGCATAGTGGAAACCATGCCGGTAAACAGGGCGATACAGCCCTTTACGGTGTCGATGGCATCAAAGGTCAGCTCCTTGTCTTCCTGCATATCTTTGTTGTATGCAAGCGGGATTCCCTTCATGGTTGTGAGAATAGATGTCAGCGCTCCGTAAACACGGCCTGTTTTTCCACGGACAAGCTCTGCGATATCCGGATTCTTCTTCTGCGGCATGATACTGCTGCCTGTGCTGTATGCGTCATCGATCTCAACGAAACGGTACTCATTGGAATTCCACAGAATGATCTCCTCTGAAAAAACGGCTCAAATGCATCATGATCGTAGAAAATGCACTGAGAAGCTCGATGACATAATCTCTGTCAGATACGGAATCCATACTGTTTCTGGTTGGTGCATCAAAGCCGAGAAGTTCTGCAGTATAGGCACGATCCAACGGATAAGTGGTTCCTGCCAGTGCTCCCGCTCCAAGCGGACAGGTATTCATTCTCTTACGGATATCAAAAAGTCTGTCACGGTCTCTGCGGAACATCTCAAAATATGCGCCTACATGGTGTGCCAGAGTTACCGGCTGTGCCTTCTGAAGGTGGGTAAATCCCGGCATGTAGGTGTGAACATTCTCTTCCATGATCTTCTGCAGGGCAAGAAGAAGGTCCTTCAGCTCCTTATCTGTCTCATCGATCTCGTCGCGGACATAAAGCTTCATATCCAGAGCTACCTGGTCATTACGGCTTCTTCCTGTGTGAAGCTTCTTTCCGGCATCTCCGATACGGTCGATCAGGTTTGCCTCCACGAAGCTGTGGATATCCTCATACTCCGCTGTGATCTCCAGCTTGCCTGCTTCCACGTCTGCAAGGATACCGTCCAGTCCTTCTGTGATCTGCTCCTTTTCTTCCTCTGTCAGGATCCCCTGTTTTGCAAGCATGGCAACATGTGCCTTGCTTCCACGGATATCCTGTCTGTAAAATTTTTGATCAAAGGAAATGGATGCGTTAAAATTGTAAACCAGCTTGTCCGTTTCTTTTGTAAAACGGCCTCCCCATAACTGTGCCATATTGATTCTTCCTCACTTTTCTTTTTTGCGGCAGAACTGTCTTCTCCGGACATACACGAGCTCCGTCTCCCGGACGTCTGCACTTTTCTGTGTTAGTGTAACATATTTTTATAAAAATGCAAAGTTTTTCATAATTATACGTTTGCTGTCTTCAGCCGTTGTTACTGTTCACTCGGTTCTCAGTAACCAGCCGTTCTCTGTCCATGGCTTCTTTCTTTGAAAATACACAGCCGCAGTAATTCTGCCGATACAGAGCATGCTCATGAGACAGCTCAATAGAACGCTTGTAGCCATTCTTTTTCTTAAAATCTGAAGTCAGATGTGGCACTTTATAGATTTCTGCCAGCTCCTCGCCAATCTCATTGATCTTCTGTGCATTTTTCAGCGGACTGATACTTAAGGTTGTGGTGAAATAATCATATCCGCCCTCCTTCGCCAGTTTTGCCGCCTCTTCCATCCGCAGACGGTAACACCGAAAGCACCTCTCTCCTCCTTCCGGAACATCTTCCAGGCCTTTTGCCATTTCATAAAATTCCTTCGGGTCATACCGGCCCTCCATAAGAGTTACCGGATGGACAAATTCCATCTCCCCGATCAGGCGGCGGATCTCAGCCACGCGGTGTGAATATTCCTCCACCGGTGCGATATTGGGATTATAAAAAAATATCGTGATTTCAAAATACTGCGATAGATATTCCATCACATAGCTGCTGCATGGCGCACAGCAGGCATGCAGAAAAAGTCTGGGGGTTTTCCCTTCTTTCTGGTTTCTTTCAATCAGTTTATCCAGTTCTTTCTGGTAGTTTCTCTTGTTCAATGTTTGTAATTCCTTTCTCTATGACTGTTTTCAGGCAGACATCAAAGTATGCATCTCTGCCATTGGCCTTCTCATGTTTCAGACATATGATAATATTATATCATTATCTACGAAAAGGAGGCAACATCCATGAATCCTGTCCTGAAAGTGCGGGACGTGTGTCTCTCTTATCACACATTGTCCGGTGAGACACCCGCCCTTTCTCATATATCCTTTGATCTGATGCCCGGTGAATTTCTGTCCATTGTAGGACCTTCCGGATGCGGAAAATCCACTCTTCTGAATCTCATTGCCGGCCTGCTCACTCCTGAGCACGGTTCCATTACTCTGGGAGGCCGGCCGGTATCCTCCGGCAGTGCCGCTGTAGGATATATGCTCCAGAAGGATCATCTTCTGGAATGGCGGAGCATCTACAAAAACATCCTTCTCGGCCTGGAGATCCGGAAAGAGCTCACACCTGAAAAGCTGGCACATGCAGAAGCCCTTCTTCAGACCTACGGTCTGGACCGTTTCCGTGATGCCCGCCCTTCCCAGCTTTCCGGCGGTATGCGCCAACGTGCCGCTCTGATCCGGACCCTGGTGCTGGAACCGGAGCTCCTTCTTCTGGACGAACCATTTTCCGCTCTGGATTACCAGACCCGCTTAAATGTCAGTGATGATATCGGAAAAATCCTCAAAAGCTCCGGCAAGCCTGCGATCTTGGTCACTCATGACATCTCCGAAGCCATCAGTATGGCCGACCGGGTACTGATCCTTTCTGCACGTCCTGCCACTGTACGAAAGATCATTGATATCGATCTGGATATCAGCGACCGCACTCCCCTCTCCTCCAGAAATGCTCCGGATTTTAAGAAATATTTTAACATCATATGGAAGGAGCTCAATGAAAATGCCTGAAATTTCCAGACAGCAGAAACAATATCTTGCACGGCAGAAAAAAGAAAAACACATTATCCTGGCTGCACGGACACTTCTTTTTGTTCTGTTTATGGGACTTTGGGAAATATCCTCTGATCTTGGATGGATCGATTCCTTTATCTTCAGCAGTCCTTCCCTGATCGCAAAGACCTTTCTTTCCATGTGCAGGGATCAGTCCCTGTTTGCACATATTGCCGTGACACTGGCAGAAACTCTTGTCAGTTTCTTTTTTGTTGTGATCCTAGGTGTAGGAACCGCAGTACTTCTCTGGTGCTCCCGACGGATCGCACGGATCCTGGAGCCATGTCTGGTGGTACTGAACAGTCTCCCGAAATCTGCTCTGGCCCCTCTTCTGATCGTATGGCTTGGTGCCAACGAACGTACCATTGTGGTCGCCGGCATGTCTGTAGCCATCTTCGGCTCCGTTATCAATCTGTACTCCGGCTTCTGCCAGGCAGATCCGGAAAAGCTGAAGCTGATCGAAACTCTGGGGGGACACAAAAAGGAAAAGCTTCTGAAGATCGTCCTGCCCTCCTCCGTTCCTCTTATCCTGAGTGTGATGAAGGTCAACATCGGGCTTTGCCTGGTGGGCGTGATCATCGGAGAATTTATCGGTGCCCGAAAAGGCCTGGGATACCTGATCATTTACGGAAGCCAGACATTCAGACTTACATGGGTCCTGATGTCCATTGTGATCCTCTGCATCATTGCCATGCTGCTATATTTTGCACTTTATCTTATTGAAAAACAGGTCCGGAAACATTAGCTGTAAAAAGGGCGTGTAAAAATGATCTCTCATTTTTTACACGCCTCTTTTGCTCTTATAACCTTTGTTTCAAAGTTTTCCCACGGCAAAGGCCGTGCATAATAAAAGCCCTGGATCTCATCGCAGCTCAGGCTTCGCAGGATCTCCACCTGTTTTGCTTTCTCCACGCCCTCGGCAAGAACCTTCATTCCAAGGCTGTGTGCCAGCGAAATGGTATGACGAATCACCTGCTGCCCACGAAAATTCTCTATGTAATCGATCAGACTTTTATCCAGCTTCAGAGTATCGAATGGCAGCTGGTTCAGGCTTGTCATAGATGAATAGCCGGAGCCAAAATCATCCATATGCAGCTCGAATCCTGCATCCACCATCTTCTCTATGAGCTTACTGATCCGATCATTATACAACGCAGCAGTTTCTGTCAATTCAATGGGAACAGAAGAAAACGGAATGCCATTTTCTTCCACGATCTTCACATAACGACAGATCATATTATCGTAATGGATACTGGCACGTGACAGATTCACCGAAATCGGAAGTATCTTTTTCCCTGATCTTATACGTTCCCCCTGGATGCTGCATACCTTTCTGAAAACATATTCATCAAGGCGTACGATCAGACCATCCTTCTCAAAAAGAGGGATAAATTCTCCCGACGAAACCATAGTTCCTTCCGCTCTCTTCCAGCGCACCAGTGCCTCCGCCCCAACGATCTCTTCTGTCTCCACACTGTATTTCGGCTGCAGGTAGACTACGAATTCTTCATTGCGTATAGCCTCCACGAAAGCATTCTCCATCTGTCCGTTACGGATATGCCTCTGTCTCATCTCATCATCATAAAAAGCAATCTGGTGCTCATAGTCATCCCGGATACTCTTCATGGCCAGAAAAGCCCTGTCACAGATCAGGGTAAAAGGCAGTGTCTTATCCACATTCTCATAAACCCCATAGTTGACCACCAGATTAGGAATCGGCGCTCCGCTCTCGACCCTGTGGATAAATTTCTCCATATCTGCCCTACGGATCTCTTTCTTTCCATATATGATGGCTACAAACTGGTCTCCTCCATATCTGCCCACCGTCCCGTAGCGAACCTGATTTCTATACGTATCTCCCAGATAGGTAAGAACCTGATCACCGGTCTTCTCTCCATAGGTTCCGTTGATCCATTTAAAGTTCTTTATATCTGCCACCACCACATGAAAATCCTGATTCGTATTAAAGCGCATCAGCGTCTTTGCATGATGGAAAAAGGCCTGTCTGATATAAAGCCCTGTAAGATCATCATATTCCAGAGCTGAGAGTACCATCACGGACTCTCTCAGCTTGATCACATTGTTGATCTTACTTTTTAATATACGGACATTATACGGTTTCCGTACAAAATCCACTGCTCCCAGTTCCAGACATCGCACCTCATCCTCCAACCGGTTACTTCCGGTTATGATGATCACAGGCACAGAGGTCAGCATCACATCATCACGGATCAGCTCCAGAAACTGAAATTCATCACATACCGGCACACTCATATCAAGAAGAATTGCAGAAAGGGTTTTGTAATTCTCAGACAGACGCTTCATCCCCTCTGCTTCATTCATCGCAGTGATAACCTCAAAACTGCCCTCCAGATGTTCTGTAAGCGCTTTCCGATCCGTCTCGTCATTCACTACAATAAGAAGTTTTCTTCCGGATGCTGTTCCTCCTGGTTCCAGTACGGCCTCCATCTCACTGTACCGTACATCCATATCCTCATTGGCAAAAGCAAACACCACGGCCTGAAAATCCTCAGCCGTTCCTACCCTGGCACATTTCACATAGAAATATTCAATCCTCCCGTTGCTTCGGCGTACACGATAATGTACCATCAACTGGGGAATCCTTGTAAGACGTTGGCATATCTTCTCAAAATCCATCATCTGATGCATCCGGATCCTGTCCTCTGCCGCAACACTGCTCTCAATATAAATATCCATGATCTTCTCATAGGATTCATCACTGCGAAGTCCCTCCTCCACATAAGCTCCACTCTGCCCCTGGAAGCGGCATACCTGGACCTTATGAGTCTCTCTGTCAACAGAGTAGATATTGATAAAATTTTTTCCGAGAACATTAATGATCCCCATAAGAAGCGGATTCTCCATCATTCCGCTGCTGATCTCATCATTCGTCTCTGTATCCGAAAAAACAAGGGCATGTCCTGTCCCGCCGGATTCCAGCGGAATCTCCACAGCATCAACCGAACGCAGGATATTCCGTCCCGGTTCCAGATAGTTCTTCGGACCTTTGATCCCGTTAACGACCGGACAGATCTCACAGGGAGTTTCTCTGTTTCTCAGACAGTGATAGCATTTCTCGCCCCTCTTCAGCTGCGGATAGATCTCACGTGCTGCCAGGTTATAGCTGATAATCTTATAATCCTCATCTATGACATACATTCCCGATGCATTTTTCCCCACGAGCATCACCTCCGGATTCGTAAATTTCTCATAGATCCTTCGTGACAGTTACTGTCTCAAAATCCTTAAATATTCCTTCATTATATACGATTTTTCTGATAACTGCAATTATCTTTCGTATTATTTATTTTTCATATTGGTTTTATTATATTTCGGTTATCAGCGCATCTGAAAAGATTTCCCCCTGAGCGGAACCCCGGCAAGCTCCGCAAGCCTTTTGATCCCGGAATCTGCTATGGATACCGCACTCTCCACATGATTGAAATCTGTGGCACTGTAATCAAACAGGATATTTCCCTGTGCTTCAAACTCCTCGTCCCGTTCCCAGAAAAAGAATCTCATAGGCATACAGTCAAAGGCCCTGATCTCATATCCCACATCACCCTGGGGCAGTTCCCTGCCGTCAAGCTTCTGAAACGCCTCCCTCAATTCCTTTTCATGGCCGGAAAATGTAGCACTGAACACATCCGTCTCTCCGATCTGATACGCCGGCGCAAATGGTCTTGCATTCCTGAGATCTGCAAAAGGGACCCACTTATCCATAATAAAAGCCCCCTCTTTCGCATACCCCAGAAGCGTATAAATATTCAGCATCTCCGTAGTATCCGGTTCTCTCTGTCCATCCAAGCTCCGGATACTGCCGTCTTCCAGACTCACCCCATATCTTCTTCCGAAATGAATGATCGTGAGAAACCCGTTTTCTTCCTTCAGTTCCGGCACCCGTTTATGCAGATCTGCCTGATCCATCTTCAAAAAGCGTTGTGCCCACTCTTCACATAGTTTTACATAGTTGGAAATTCTTTCTTCTTTCATCCTGTCTTCTCCCTGTCTGATATCGATATCCTTTCTCCGCTGTATTCCGGACTTTTTTTACAGAATACACTGCTTTCACATTTTCCGCAAGAATCTTCGCCGATGTATCCGAAATCCGGCTATTTTCAGTGTTACTGTTTTTTCAGCATCCCGAAACCTTCTTAAGCGTTTCTTTTTTTCGACAGATCATCCATCAATTTTCCCAAATCCGTCTAATTTCTCAATATAAAAATAACGTTTTTTTGCACAAAAAACTGGATTTTCTTTTCTGAAAGGTGTATAATATTAACAAAGTTTATTGTTTTTATGGTTAAAGACACCTGGCAGTAAACAAGAAATGAAAGTGAGGATTCGCCATGAAACAAAACAGTATGTTAGCAATGATCCTGGCCGGTGGAAGAGGAAGTCGTCTTCACGAGTTGACGAATAAAGTTGCCAAGCCAGCCGTTGGTTATGGCGGTAAATACCGTATCGTGGATTTTCCGCTCAGTAACTGTGCCAACAGCGGCATTGATGTCGTAGGTGTACTGACACAGTATGAATCAGTTTTACTGAACAGCTATGTAGCAGCCGGTGGCCGCTGGGGCCTTGATGCCAAGGACAGCGGAGTTTATGTACTTCCTCCACGTGAGAAGGCTGATGCCGGTCTGGATGTATACCGTGGAACAGCTGATGCGATCTCTCAGAATATTGATTTCATCGACTCACAGAACCCGGAATACCTTCTGATCCTTTCCGGTGACCACATCTATAAGATGAATTATGCAAAGATGCTTGATGACCATATCCAGCATAAGGCAGATGCGACTATTGCAGTTATCGAGGTTCCCATGAAGGAAGCCAGCCGTTTCGGTATCATGAACACCGGTGAAGATGACCGCATCGTGGAATTTGAGGAGAAACCGGAACACCCGAAGAGCAATCTTGCCTCCATGGGTATCTACATATTCAACTGGAAGCTTCTGCGCAAGCTCCTGCTGGCAGATATCAAAAATCCGGATTCCAATCACGATTTCGGTAAAGACATCATCCCTACACTCCTTGCACAGGACAAAGCACTCTACGCCTACAAGTTCAAAGGCTACTGGAAGGATGTAGGAACCATCGATTCCCTCTGGGAAGCAAACATGGATCTTCTCAGTCCTAACAGTGAACTGGATCTTAACGATCCTACCTGGAAAATCTACACTGAGGATGCTACCTCTCTTCCACAGTATATCTGTGATACAGCTGTGATCAACACTGCTTTCATTACTCAGGGCTGTGTTGTAGAAGGTGAGATCACCAACTCCGTACTTTTCACAGGCGTCAAGGTCGGTCCTGGTGCCAAGATCATCGACAGTGTCCTGATGCCGGGTGTTGTTGTTGAAGCAGGTGCCGTTGTCCAGCGTGCTCTCGTTGCAGACGGAGTCGTGATCGGTGCCAATGCTCGTGTCGGTTCCAAGGACAGTGAGCACATCGAACTTGTATCAAAACGTGTAAAGGGGGCTGAGTAATATGTTTAAAGCATTTGGAATCGTGAATTCCTCAGAAAGAAATATCCATGTGGAGGGGCTTCAGGACTACCGTGCGATCGGCGCCTTTTCATTTCTCGGAAGATATCGTGTCATCGACTTCCCAATCTCAAATATGACCAACAGCGGAATTGAGTACATTCAGGTCTATGTAAAGAACAAACCCCGTTCTCTTGTAGAACATCTCGGAACCGGACGTCACTACAACATCAACTCCAAGAGCGGTAATCTCCAACTCCTCTTTTCAGAGCATTCCGGAGTCAACGATATCTATAACACCGATATCGACAACTACTACTCCAATCTGGAGTGCATCGAAGCAGTTCATTATCCGTATGTTGTTATCGCTCCGAATTACATGATCTACACCACCGACTATTCCAAGCTGATCGATGCCCATATCGAATCCGGTGCAGATGTGACCATGCTTTATCATTCCGTTGATAATGCCAAGGAGAACTATCTGAACTGCCACATCCTGAACCTGAACCGTCAGAAGGGTGTTCTCTCCATTGAGCACAACCACGGCAATGCAAAGAACCGCAACATTTTCATGGATACCTACGTAATGAGCAAGGAGCTTTTCATCAGCCTCATCCATAAGGCAAAAGAAATCTCCTCTCTTTATACCCTTGCAGACGTGATCAATGCCGGCTGCAGAGACGGTGAGCTGGATGTACGTGGTGTATCCCATCGCGGATATTTTGCATCGATCACTGATTTCAAGAGCTATCACGATGCAAATATGGATCTGATCGACTACAAAACTGCAACGGATCTTTTCCATGATAACTGGCCAATCTATACACGCACCAATAACTCCTGCCCGACTCATTATTTTGACACAGCTAATGTTTCCAACTCCGTTATCTCCAACGGCTCCATGATCGAGGGAACTGTAGAGAATTCCATTGTCGGACGTGGCTGTACCATCAAAAAGGGCGCTGTTATCAAGAACTGTGTCGTTCTTGCAGACTGCACCATCGGTGAGAATGTCCATATCGAAAATCTGGTGGTAGACAAGCATGCCAAGATCACGCATGCCAAGGAGATCATCCGTCCTGCGGATGAGCCTGGCTACATCAAACGTAACGATACACTGTAATATTCATATATATAGCCTCGTCTGTGTACGACGAGCCTTATTTATCTCTGTACTCAGCTAAGCATATGGATCCATCATTTCAGAACAGACTGGATCCATTTCAACGCATTCTCTTTATTCTTCACATTACCCGGAAGGCAGATGCACACCGGATCATATCTCAGGCCAAATTCCTGAGCAACACTACTACTGCCGTCAAGCTCCAGATGCTGATCATCCACAGCGCCCAGAGACTCAAACACCTCATCTCCAAACGTTTCCCTGAGATTTGCATACATTCCGCTATCTTTCTCATGTTCATAGAGTTCCTTCGGCATGATCAGGACATCAACGGTAGCACTCTGGATTTCCGTCACATATGCGATCCTGGCATAGTAATCAAAATCCTCTCCTGTCTCGTCCGTCATCAGATTCTGCGCCACACTGACTTCTGCATATTTATCCTCTGTTCCCAGTGTCTTCAAAACATCCTCTTCCACCTTCTCAGAGTCATAATTCCCTGCATTCACCACCGCAATGGAAAGCACCGTCTTCATCTGTGCGTGACGATAAATATTCACTCCCAGACAGACTCCGCCAATGGCAAGAAGCACGCACAGCATATGTATCTTATAATACATCCAGATATACTGAATCTTCTTACCTGTTCCCATTCCCTTCAGTTTCTCTCTTTCGATCCGGCGGCGTTCCTTCTTCGTCAGATCAGTTTCGTTGGGCATCTCCGGATTCAGTACACTCTCATCGTGTCCGTCACTGCCGGCCTCCGCTCTGTTTTGTAAATCCATAAAAATCTCCTTTTTCTTTCATGTCTCAGTATTTCTTACCCTGAAGCGGGATATTCCAGTCGCTTTCCCCTCATCCTCCGGGTGGGTGCTGTGACTTATCAATAAAGGATATTTTAGCATATTTTGGTACAAAATCACAGCGCATAAATATGAAAATACCATAAACTCTTCTATTTCCGGCAGATCTTCATTCCATATCCATACATTACCGCCACAGCAGTCACAAGAACACAGACCATCACCGGTCTCATCCACAGATATAAAAGATTTTTCTCAATTCCAGCTACCACAGCCACATCCTTCAGGATATCAGCCACGCAGAGATGGAACAGATAAATAAAAACGCATATTTCTGACCGATGGCTGCCGGAAGCTCGGGCACTTTCCGATTCTTTCCCATGATCGCAATGAGAAAAAGACCAACAGCCATAGATACTGACCCCAGAAACAATTCCAGTTTGCCAAAATACCGGTATTCCAGCAGACTTGCGATCCCGCCGCCAGCTGCCATGCCATACAAAAGAAGCACTTTTTTTCCGGCAAACCAGGCTTCCAGCTTTTCCTGATGTCTGTGTATCAGATGTCCCAACATAAAAAACGGAAATCCGGTAAACAGATAGTTTCGAAACTGCATAACACGGAAATGCTTTTCCGGGAACAGGAAGGTCGAAAATTCCTCCATTCCGAAATGGATCAGAAGAAGCACCGGTATCAGAACATATACCTGCTTACAAATCCGGAATCTTGCTGCCAGGGCAAAAAGAAGATAACAATAGAGCAGTGCCGGGAGAAACCACAGATGCCATTTCACCTGAGAGCTGTTATTATATAGAAGAAACTGGCGGATATGTTCCCCCGAAACCAGGGCTTCCAGCCATTCCTTCTGGCTTGCTCCGTCGATGTGGTTCTGGATCAGCTCCCACAGACAGCAGACCGGAAATGCCACAAGCATCAGCTTCAGAACATGCCGGATCTTTTTTCCGGTTCTTATAAATTCCGTATCATCGCCACGGAAACAAAAATATCCGGATACCATAAAAAACACAGGTACTGCAAATCTGGCAAGTACATTGGCTATAATTCCGGCATTTCCCGGAAAATGGACGTGAAGAAGCACAACTGCATAAGCACAGATTGCCTTTACCATATCCAGAGTACGGTTTCGCATAAAAATTACTCCTTTTTATATCGAACGCTTATCCCGGAAATATGATTCCGGGGTTCCCTTTTTTTCGAAACGATATACTAACAAACCAGCAGAATTTTGTCAATGCTGTTTTTCTCCTGTACGGTTTACTCTTATACGTTTTACTCTTGTACGGCTTCCGGATCTGAATTATAATTCTTTTATGACTTCTATGACAGGATGTTTATTATTTCCTCAGAAAGGATTCTATGTTTTATGAAAAAAGACGGCTACTATTCTTCCGGCGAATTTGCACGCATGGCACACGTAACTCTGCGTACTGTCCGCTATTATGATAAACAGGATATCCTGAAACCCTCTCTCGTCACCGAATCCGGCGCACGTTTTTATACAGACGAGGATTTTGCAAGGCTTCAGCAGATCCTCCTTCTGAAATACCTGGGCTTTTCCCTGGATGACATCCGTGAAATGACCATCGGTGATTCCGATTATCATTTCATGCTGAATTCTCTGAATATCCAGCTTCGTCTGGTCCGTGACCGGATCGAACAGATGCAGCTGGTGGAAAAAGCGATCCAGGATACCGCACAGATGATAAAGGAACAGCACACCATTGACTGGAGCCAGATGCTGAACCTGATCCACCTGACCGGCATGGAAAAAAGCCTCAAGAATCAGTATCAGAATGCCACCAACATTTCCTCCAGGATCAACCTCCACAGCCTGTACTCCCAGAACAAACAGGGATGGTTTCCCTGGATCTTTGAGCAGTGCCGGATCTCACCCGGTCTTCGTATTCTGGAGCTGGGCTGCGGAGACGGAACGTTATGGACCGACAACCTTTCCCTTCTGCCGGAGGATATCTCCATCACACTTTCCGATATTTCCAGCGGTATGCTCCGCGATGCCAGACGAGCCATCGGTTCCTCGGATACCCGGTTTGCATTCCGGGCCTTTGACTGCCGAAAAATCCCCTGCAAGGACGAAAGCTTTGATCTGGTGATCGCCAATCACGTGCTTTTTTACTGTGATGATATTCCCTCCGTCCTGAAGGAAGTCCGCCGTGTCCTCGCTCCCGGCGGAAGATTTCTCTGCAGTGCTTACGGAAAGGCACATATGCAGGAGGTCAGCCAGCTGGTGCAGGATTTTGATGAACGGATCGTGCTTTCCGCAGACCGGCTTTATGAACGGTTCGGACGTGAAAACGGCCAGAGTATCCTGGCGCCTTTTTTCCCAAAGGCTCAGTGGCTTTCTTATGAAGACTGCCTTCTGGTCCAGGATGCGGAGCCGCTGATCTCCTACGTCCTCTCCTGCCACGGCAACCAGAATCAGTATATCCTAGACCGTTACAAGGAATTCCGGGCCTACACCGCCAGAAAAACTGCCAAAGGATTTCGCATTACCAAGGATGCCGGCGTATTTCTTTGTGAAAAATAGCCAAAAATAAAAAATATGAAAAAAGCTCTTGAAGGTGACCTTGCGTCACCTTTTATAATACAGTTACAGTAACAAAGTTATGTGCAGGCACGACTTATGCTGCACATCATCACGCAAAGGAGAAAACATATGAAAGGAATTATTTTAGCCGGAGGCTCCGGAACACGTCTTTACCCACTTACCATGGTGACCTCCAAACAGCTTCTGCCGATCTTTGACAAACCGATGATCTACTATCCTATGTCTGTTCTTATGAACGCAGGCATCCGTGATATTCTGATCATCTCCACCCCGCAGGATACCCCGAGATTTGAGGAGCTTCTCGGTGACGGCCATCAGTTCGGTGTCAACCTTACCTACGCTGTACAGCCAAGCCCGGACGGACTTGCCCAGGCATTTATCATCGGCGAGGAATTCATCGGCAACGACACCGTATGTATGGTCCTTGGGGACAACATCTTCGCAGGACATGGCCTCAAAAAGCGCCTGAAAGCTGCTGTAGACAATGCAGAAACAGGCAAAGGTGCCACTGTTTTCGGATACTATGTAGATGATCCGGAGCGTTTCGGCATCGTGGAATTCGACCAGAACGGAAAAGCTGTTTCCATTGAAGAGAAACCGGAAAAGCCAAAAAGCAACTACTGTGTAACCGGTCTCTACTTCTACGACAACAAGGTTGTAGAGTACGCAAAAAATCTGAAGCCAAGCGCAAGAGGCGAGCTTGAGATCACTGACCTGAACCGTATCTACCTTGAGAAGGGACAGCTGAACGTTGAGCTTCTGGGCCAGGGCTTCACATGGCTGGATACCGGTACACACGAAAGCCTTGTAGAGGCAACCAACTTCGTAAAAACCATGGAGCAGCATCAGCACCGCAAGATCGCCTGCCTTGAGGAGATTGCTTACTTAAATGGCTGGATCACAAAGGAGGACGTGCTCAAGGTTTACGAAATCCTTAAGAAAAACCAGTATGGCCAGTATCTCAAGGATGTTCTGGACGGAAAATATCTGGACGCGCTTCACTAAGCCGATCTGATTTTCCGACACTGCATTTACCTGCGGACTCCGTTTCGACGGAATCCGTATAAGATCAATCATTTATTATAAAGGAGATTTTTTATGACAATCATCGTTACCGGCGGCGCCGGATTTATCGGAAGCAACTTTATTTTTCATATGATGGAGGCTCATCCGGATTACCGTATCGTATGCCTGGACTGCCTGACCTATGCCGGAAACCTTTCCACTCTTGCACCAGTCATGGACAAACCGAACTTCCGCTTTGTAAAGGAAAGCATCACAGACCGTGACGCTGTTTACAAGCTTTTCGAGGAGGAGCATCCTGACATCGTGGTAAACTTCGCAGCTGAGAGCCACGTAGACCGTTCCATCGAAAACCCGGAGGTATTCCTTGACACCAACATCAAGGGTACTGCTGTTCTCATGGATGCCTGCCGTAAATACGGAATCCAGCGTTATCATCAGGTTTCCACAGACGAGGTTTACGGAGATCTTCCTCTTGACAGACCGGACCTCTTCTTCACAGAGGAAACTCCGATCCATACAAGCAGCCCGTACAGCTCCTCCAAAGCAGGTGCTGACCTTCTTGTTCTCGCATACCACAGAACCTACGGCCTGCCTGTGACCATCAGCCGCTGCTCCAACAACTACGGCCCGTATCACTTCCCGGAAAAGCTGATCCCGCTGATGATCGCCAACGCTTTGAACGACAAACCACTCCCGGTTTACGGAAAGGGTGAAAATGTCCGCGACTGGCTCTATGTTGAGGATCACTGCCGTGCCATCGACCTGATCATCCACAAAGGACGTGTAGGCGAGGTTTACAATGTAGGCGGACATAACGAGATGAAAAACATCGATATCGTAAAACTGATCTGCAAGGAGCTTGGCAAACCGGAAAGCCTGATCACACATGTAGCAGACCGTAAAGGCCATGACATGCGCTACGCTATCGACCCGACCAAGATCCACAACGAGCTTGGATGGCTTCCTGAAACAAAATTCGCAGACGGAATCAAAAAGACCATCAAATGGTACCTTGACAACAAGGAATGGTGGGAAACCATCATCTCCGGCGAGTATCAGAACTACTACGAAGAAATGTATGGAAACCGCGAGGAGGTTAAAGCATGAAATTTTTCGTAACAGGTGTTGGCGGCCAGCTTGGCCATGACGTAATGAATGAACTGTCCGGCCGTGGATATGAAGGCGTAGGAAGTGACATTGCTCCTTCCTACAGCGGCATCGCTGATGGTACTCCTGTTACCACCATGCCTTATGTGCAGCTTGATATCACAGATAAAGAAGCGGTAGCAAAAACCATCCGTGAGGTAAAGCCTGATGCAGTAGTACACTGTGCCGCATGGACAGCCGTAGATGCTGCAGAGGACGAGGAAAACCGTGAGAAGGTACGTCTTGTCAATGTTGTAGGAACACAGAACATTGCGGACATCTGCAAGGAGCTTGGCATCAAGATGATGTATATTTCCACAGACTACGTTTTTGACGGCCAGGGAACCACACCATGGGATCCGGACTGCAAGGACTACGCTCCACAGAACGTATACGGTCAGACCAAGCTTGACGGTGAACTGGCAGTATCCGGCACTGTAGATAAATTCTTTATCGTACGTATTGCATGGGTATTCGGCAAAAACGGCAAAAACTTTATCCGTACCATGGTAAATCTGGGAAAAACCCATGACAAGCTTACCGTAGTCAGTGACCAGATCGGAACTCCGACCTACACCTACGACCTTGCACGTCTTCTGGTAGACATGGTCGAGACAGAGAAATACGGCTACTATCACGCAACCAACGAAGGCGGCTTCATCAGCTGGTATGATTTCACTAAAGAGATCTTCCGCCAGGCTGCTGCCCTCGGCCACAAGGAATACGAAAAAGTAGAGGTATCTCCTGTCACAACTGCAGAGTACGGCGTTTCCAAGGCTGTACGTCCATTCAACAGCCGCCTGGATAAATCCAAGCTTGTAAAAAACGGCTTCCAGCCACTTCCAACATGGCAGGATGCCCTGGAAAGATATCTGAAAGAGATCCTGTAAAAAAAAAATCCATCGGTGATCGCCGGTGGATTTTTTTCGTTCTGTTTCTCATGAAAAACAGCCGGCGGAAAGCTTTACGCTTCCCCGGCTGTTCTTATGCTAAAATTTAATAATTTTATCTTACTGCTGTGCAACAGTTCCGTCTGCACTCTGGGCATCTGCTGTGCCATTCTGTGTGGCATCTGCAGTCTCACCCTGCGCTTCTGCTGTACTTCCCTCTGCAGCTGCCTGTGCATCATTATCCGTAGCTACTGCCGCTGATGTTGCACTGTCTGCCTCCTCCTGGGAAACAGTCTCTCCGTCACGAACCTTCTTCATCATGGCCTCCGCCTTCTGAACGGTAGACTCATCCGGAATCATAACGTAAGCCTTCTGGCTCATAGAATACGGCTTCTGTGTGTCACCGGTACCATTTACACTGTAGCTTACGATGTTCCAGTCACCACCGTTGTTCAGCTGCTGCTGGAGCAGTCTGGCGATCTCCTCGTAGGAGATATTGGTCTCAAAGCATCCCTGGATGCTGGAAAGAACAGAAGAATAATTCTTCAGAAGCTCCGGTGAAAGAGCCTTGTTGATCACACCCTTGATCACTGCCATCTGGTTCTTGCCACGCTGACGGTCGCCCTCTTTAAAGGCATAACGCTCACGGCTGAAAACCAGAGCCTGCTCACCGTTCAGGTAGTTCTCTCCCTGATTGAAGTGATATCCTGTCTCATTCTTGGAATCAAAGTCATAGTCAGAATAAACAGTAACTCCGCCAAGCGAATTGATCAGCTGCTCAAATCCCGCAAAGTTGATACGGAAATAATAGTTGATATCCTCATTATAAAGCATTCCCAGAGTATCCATACATACATTGATACCATAGATACCTGCATGTGTCAGCTTATCTCTCTGTCCGCCTGAAATAGAAAGCGGTACAAAATAATCACGAGGTGTGGAAACCAGAAGCACCTGTCTGGTAGCTGTATTTACCGTAGCAATGATATTGGAATCGCTTCGGCTCTTTGCAACAAGGCCGCTGCGGCTGTCGATACCACTGATAAAGATGGTATATACAGAACCGTCATTGGTACTCTCTTCAGCCTTCGCCTCTGTCTCCTGCGGTTCAATGGTCGTCTCCACCTTCTTCACGGTCAGCTCTTTGATCCTGGAAGAAATATCGGAATATCCATCCATCTCTTCAATAACGCTTAAATATGCGCTGTTCAGCACGATCGCACCTGTCTGTCCGTTCAGAAGACCGTCAACCAGCTCTGTAAGTCCTGCATACTCCTGGACCTGCACAGTCTTGCCTGTCTCGGAATCCACCTCCTGGATAGCCTTGTCCGAATTGGCTCTGTCAAGATCTGTCAGCACACCATACACATAATCTGCTGTAGCCTCTATGGAATCTGCAGAATCATCTGCACGGACATAAATGCCGACCTCCGTAACCTCTGTGTTCACACCGGAAATCCCTGCCAGTGTGGAATGTGTCTTATAAACATACATACTTCCGAGAATAAATACTGCTGCAAAAACTGCTGCCAGGATCACTCCCACTACAAATCTTATCTTACCATCCGTACTCCATACAAGCGCTCCGACGATCACGATCAGGACCAGCATTACCAGTCCGATCACTGCAATGAACTTCGTCGGGATCACCTTCATATTCAGAAGCATGACCGCAAATACGATCGCTGTGATCAGAACCACAAGCGTCACGATCAGCCCTGGGATATGTTTTCCCATTTTTCTCATATGCAATCCTCCATTTTTGATGGTACAGAGAATATTACATATGGACACCCTCTGTACAGATTCAAATATCCTAATCATTTTACGCTTTTTTACTGATAAAAGCAAGAAATATCGTAAATCGCCAAATGCAAAAACAGTTCCGTGATATCATGATTCTTTTATGCTCTCACGATGTCACGGAACTGCCTCTAAAATGTTCCTTCCATGAAACAGATATCCTTATTCCACGGTAACACTCTTAGCAAGATTTCTCGGCTTATCCACATCCAGACCTTTATTTACACTGACATAGTAACCCAGAAGCTGCAGCGGGATCACTGCCAGAGAAGTTGCAAAATGCGGATCTGTTTTCGGGATATAAACCGTAAAATCTGCAGTATCCTCGATATTATAGTTTCCAAACGTAGTAAGCCCCATCAGATACGCTCCACGGCTTCTGCACTCCACCATGTTGCTGACTGTTTTCTCATAAAGCTCCGGCTGTGTCAGGACACCGATCACAAGAGTGCCGTCCTCGATCAGGGAAATGGTGCCATGCTTCAGCTCGCCAGCCGCATACGCCTCAGAATGGATGTAGCTGATCTCCTTCATCTTAAGGCTGCCCTCAAGGCTGATGGCATAATCAATCCCTCTTCCGATAAAAAAAGATATCCTTTGCATTGGCCTGCTTGGAGGCAAACCACTGAAGCCTTTCCTTATCCTCGATGATCCTGCCGATCTTGTCCGGAAGTGTCTTCAGTTCCTTAATGTAGGACTCACACTGCTCCTCTGAGATCTTTCCGCGGACCAGTGCCATCTGCAATGCCAGCACATAGGAAGCGATCAGCTGTGTACTGTACGCCTTGGTGGTAGCAACCGAGATCTCCGGTCCTGCAAGTGTGTAGAATACATGATCCGCCTCTCTTGCAATGGAAGAGCCCACCACATTGACAATAGCCAGCGTGCGGATCCCCTTCTCCTTACATTCCCGAAGCGCAGCCAGACTGTCCGCAGTCTCACCGGACTGACTGATGATCACTGCCAGGCCGTCAGAATCCAGAAGCGGCTTCCGGTAACGGAACTCCGAAGCAAGCTCCACACGCACCGGAAGACCTGCAAGATCCTCGATCACATACTGTGCAGCCATTCCCACATGGTAAGCAGAACCGCAGGCCACGATATAAACCTGGCTGATGCTGCGGATCCTCTCATCATCCAGACCGATCTCCGTCAGATCCAGCCTGCCCTCCCGGATAACGGAGTTCAGTGTATCTGCAACTGCTTTCGGCTGCTCATGGATCTCCTTCATCATGAAATGCTCAAAACCGGCTTTCTCCGCTGCCTCTGCATCCCACTCAATGACCTTAGGCTCCTTCTCGATCTCCTCACCATCCAGATTGTAAAAAGTGATCTCACCCGGTTTCACACATGCCAGTTCCAGATTTCCGATATAATAAACATTTCTTGTATACTTCAGGATCGCAGGAACATCCGATGCGATATAGGATTCTCCATTCTCCACACCCAGGATCATAGGGCTGTCTTTTCTCGCTACAAAGATCTCTTCCGGATAATCACGGAACATCATTGCCAGCGCATAGGAACCACGGATACGCACCATGGCATGACGCACTGCCTCAACCGGAGATCCGCCGTATTTCTGGCAGTAATAATCCACCAGCTTCACAGCAACCTCCGTATCTGTGGAAGAATAAAAAGAATATCCCCTGCGGAGGAGCTTCTCCTTCAGCTCCTGGTAATTCTCGATAATGCCGTTATGCACAGCTGCCACATTTCCGTTATCACTGACATGAGGATGGGCATTGACCTCTGATGGTTCTCCATGAGTTGCCCAGCGGGTATGACCGATTCCGCACATACCCGGAACAGATTCACCTGCGTTTGTTTTCTCCAGAAGGACCTTCAGACGCCCCTTCGCCTTAATGATCTCGATATCCTTTTCCCCGTCACGCACTGCGATGCCGGCGGAATCATATCCCCTGTATTCCAGTTTGGAAAGCCCGTCCAGAAGGATGGGTGCTGCCTGATGCCTGCCTGTAAAACCTACAATTCCACACATGATTTTTTTCTCCTCTTATTGCATTTTTATATTCTTCTGACTGCTCCGTTCTTCAGACACCTGCGGTCTGCATCCAGGACATTACTCTGCCACATGCCCCTTCTTACGGACGATCTCAACCACCTGATCCACATATTTTCTGCAAAGCTCCTCGCTCTCTGCCTCTACCATAACACGGAGCAGGGGTTCTGTGCCGGATTCTCTCACCAGGATCCTTCCGGTGTCTCCAAGCGCCTCAGCCACACTCTCTACTGCTGCCTGCACATCCACATCTGCCTGCGCCGCTGCCTTGTCATGGACACGCACATTCTCAAGAACCTGGGGATAGATCACCAGATCAGCGGTAAGCTCACTGAGCTTTTTCTTCCTTGCCATTATAACTTCCATCATCTTCAGACTTGTAAGGATGCCATCCCCGGTAGATGCATACTTGGAAAAAATAATGTGCCCGGACTGCTCACCACCAATACGGCAACCATTCTGCATCATATATTCATAAACGTATTTATCCCCTACTGCCGTCTTCGCATAATCGATATCAAGAGCATCAAAAGCCTTGTAAAGGCCAAAATTGGACATTACCGTGGTTACAACCGTATTGGTGAGAAGCTTTCCGCGCTCCTTCATGTAACGACCGTACACATAAAGGATCGCATCTCCGCTGACCACATTTCCCTTCTCATCCACACAGAGACAGCGGTCCGCATCTCCGTCGTAGGCAAAGCCAACATCCAGCCCCTTCTCCACTACAAGCTTCTGGAGACCCTCGATATGGGTGGAACCGGCATTGTTATTGATATTGGTACCATCCGGCTCAGCATTGATCACATAAGTCTTCGCTCCCAGTGCATCAAAAACCGCCTTTGCGATATTCCATGCACTTCCGTTGGCACAGTCCAGACCAATCCTCATTCCCTTAAAGGAATATACTCCCAGGGAGATCAGATATCCTATGTAACGGTTCCGGCCTGCCGAATAATCCACCGTCCTGCCGACCTCACCGCCCTTTGTAAAAGGAATCTCATGCCATTTCTCTCCGAACAGCTGAAGACGTTCATCCAGATAATCCTCCACCAGAGCGATGATCTCCTCCTCCATCTTCTCACCCTGGCCATTGATCAGCTTGATCCCGTTATCATAATAAGGATTATGGCTGGCAGAGATCATAATACCGCAGTCAAAGCCATCGGTACGGGCAACATAAGCCACAGACGGCGTTGTTGTCACATGAAGAAGATAAGCATCCGCTCCGGATGCCACCAGCCCGCCAACCAGCGAATACTCAAACATATAGCTGGAACGTCGGGTATCCTTGCCGATCACGATCCTGGCCGCAGCCGTCTCCCCCGCTCTTCTGCGCAGCTCATTATAATACCATCCCAGAAAACGCCCGATCTTAAATGCATGATCCGCCGTCAAAGAAACACCCGCCTCCCCACGGAAACCATCTGTACCAAAATATTTTCCCATTTCTAGCTCTCCTTTGTGTGTTAATATTTATAACTTATCTTATATATTGATGTGTCATACAGATCGATCAGAATTGTTCTTATCTTTCTGTATGAACATCAATAATATTATCTATATTTCCAGCAGATTTACAGCCTCTGAACAGCCACTTTACATCGCTTCTTACAAAAAGCAACTCCATACGCCAGAATATTATTTCTTCCTTCATTACGTAACCGTTCATCGTACCGCTTTTCTCTGATCTGTGCCAGCGCTCTTTCACATGCATTTTGCAGTCCTGAAAAAGTCTGAGAATATTTCAACTCGATAACGATCCCGGCATCCGGATCTTCCGGTTCTGCCAGAATATCTGCAAAACCATCTCCAGATTCCGCATTAGACTGAACAAGCCAGTTTGGATCACTACGCAAAAGCCCCAACAAAAGTCCATGATAAAAAATTTCTTTTTCTTCATTTCGTCCTTTTGTATCAAAAATACTAATCGTATTTCCCAGAATCTTTGTAAGGCGTTCCTCAATCTCACCTGCATTCCCTTCATTTATTGCTTTCATCAGATTTTTCGTCGGCTCCGCCTCTTTCAGCACTGCGCGGTCAAACCATTCCTTTATCTGAAGCACATAAACTTCTCTTATCTCCCTGTTCGGAATGGTCAGACGATACACTCCCCGTTCGGTCTTCCCTGCCTGTGTAAGATATCCTGTAGTAAATAATACACTCCAGAGATTATCCAGACTGTTATCGATTTCATCATAGGTCAACTCCATACGGATCGTTTTCTCAATAGACTCACCTGCGATCAGACGCTCTATCTCATCTCTCGTAGTCTTATCTGCCCTGTCAATAAATCTCCTTACCAGTTCATTCCCACTGGTATTGATCCAATAAGACAGCGGCTCCGCATCCGGATTCCCACGCAGACAATCTACATGATTGATCACATCCCATGGACAGTACACATCCGTATTTCCAAAATGATATCCATCATACCATTCCTTTGTTTCGGAAAGATGATCCTCCATGCCATATGCTGTAAGCAATCTGCAGACCTCATCATCTGTGAAACCAAAATGCTCATCAAATCGATGATCCGTGATCGAAAGCACTTTGAAGTTATTAAGTCCTGTAAAAATACTCTCTTTAGACACGCGAAGACACCCTGTTAATACTGCAAAATACAGAGAATCGTTAGTCTTAAGTGCCTGTCCGAACACACCGCGTATCATGAGCACCATTTCTTTATAATATCCATGCTGAAAAGCCTTATCCAGAGGAACATCATATTCATCTATAAGAATGATCGTCTTCTGCCCATAATGCTTATGCAACAGCTGAGACAACATCTGCAACGCAGAAGAAAGAATATTTTACATCCATAGAATATCGGCCATTCTCCACAGAGATCAATGTACGATATATATCTTTATCCGTTTCTGTCAGTCTGTCACTCTCAATAAAACAGAAACGACTGGCCTCTCTGCCTACCAGTTCTGTCAGCTGATAGCGTGCATTCTCAAAGGTAAGTCCATCAACATTCTTCAGCGACAAAAACACTACCGGAAATTTCCCCATATACTGTTCACACAGTTCTTGTTTCCGGGAAATATAAAGACCTTCAAACAGCGCTTCATCTGCCCCGATCTCGAAGAAACAACGAAGCATACTCATATTCAATGTTTTCCCAAAACGCCGAGGTCTCGTAAAAAGATTTACTTTCCCCCACTGATCGATCAGTTGTTCGATAAGCCTGGTCTTATCTACATAATAAAAATCCGCCTGACGAATTTCCTGAAAATTCTCAATTCCCACCGGTAGCTTCGGTCTCTTCATATTCCGCGTTCCACTCCCTTTCAATGCGAAAAATCACATACAAATATGCCAATCGCCACGTGATTCGTGCTTTCAGAGTAGCACAATACGCTCTTTTTGTCTATTGATTTATTTCGACTCCGTTCGACAAACATATCCGCCTTACCTGCGAAGCTCTGAAGCTTTTTCACAAAATCCTCTTTCCAAAAGGGAAAGCAACAAACTATGTTACCCTGAAAATGGATCAGATGATAAAATAACTCTGATCACATAGCAAGATCGAAGGTGGTGAAACCTATGGGTACAAAGGATACCATCACCAAAGATTACATGGCTGACAACCCACAGAGAAGCAAAACAATGTTCCTCCACATCCGGAAAATATCTCACCGGCTTCTACAAAGATGACCGGCTGATTCCGGTCATCACCGTAGTCGTATACTTCGGCTCCGATACCTAGAACGCTCCCAGAAGCCTCCACGAAATGCTCTCTGTCCGGGACCCCGAGATTCTTTCTCTGGTCCCGGATTACCGGATCAATCTCTTCTCACCTGCCGAGATAAAGGATGAAAAACTTGATAAACTCCAGAGCAATCTCAAAGAAGTCATGCTCTTCATCAAATACTCCAAAGATAAACGAAAGCTTCAGGAGCTCACATCAAAGAACTCCGGCTTCCAGTCACTCGAGCTCAAGGCAGCCCGGGTCATTGACTCCATAACCGGTATCAATTTACGTTTCACAGAAACAGAAGGGAGTGTTAATATGTATCAGGCTGTTCAGGAAATGTGCGATGATGCACGCGCCGAAGGCCTATCCCAAGGTCGCGCCCAGGGTCTATCCCAAGGTCTTCAGGAACATGCTTTACTTACTGCACAGCGCATGCTAGAGGATCCCAGGTTCTCACCCGAGGATATCAGCAGATTTTCAGGGCTGCCACTTGAGGATGTTCTGAAATTGCGGGAGAAATGATGATTTGAGAAAATGCTCAGGAAGTACCTTGCTTCCTGAGCATTTTCATACTCTATTCTAATGTAATTCACTTTTATTTTTTTTCTTAAAAAATGCCCATATAACTTTATTTCTCATCAATATAAGACACATTCCATATACAAT
>ENA-OQMY01000076-OQMY01000076.1-human-gut-metagenome-genome-assembly--contig:-NODE-76-length-34817-cov-3.901903_pt1 | contig 34817 bp, 38 predicted proteins | sample MGYA00242623_ERZ504868 | MGnify/ENA primary metagenome ERZ504868 (study PRJEB26092, sample SAMD00036386) | human gut metagenome | host: Homo sapiens | study: EMG produced TPA metagenomics assembly of...
CCTCAACCTCGCCCAAGCGAATGGCCTCGCAAAAACTGATCGTGCGACGGATGCACGTGGGGACCGCGATATCGGCCATGACGACCGACACGCCGGCGCGCACCAGACGAGCAGCCACACCCGTGGCGATATCGCCGGCGCCGCGAACATAAACGAGCATTCCCGGGGCACCTCCCTGTGCTACGGTTTATCAGAGCAAAAGCGGTTCTGCCGCTACGCTAATGATTATTTCTTATCACAGCATTATACGGCGGTGAACAGATGGAAACGATTAACGGGGGCCTTGCCTCGGCGCTCAAGATCGAGCCGGGCATTACCGCAATTATCGGCAGCGGTGGCAAGTCGACCCTGCTAAAGACGCTCGGCCTTGAGCTTATGCGCGCCGGCGGCCGCGTGCTCCTCTGCACCACCACGCATATGTTTCCCGTCGCCGGCGTGCCATGGGACGGGTCGAACCGTCGCCTGGACGCCGCGCCCTGGAAGCCAGGTGCCTTACACGCCCCAGGCTGCACCTGCGAGGCCTGCTCGGGGCTTGTGCGGGGAAGCATCTGCCAAGCTGGTGTCTTGGACCCCGAGACGGGCAAGCTCTCCTCCCCTGCCGAGGCGCTCGACCAGCTGGCGCAGCGCTTTGACTACGTCCTGGCCGAGGCAGACGGCAGCAAGCGGCTCCCGCTCAAGGCCCACGCCGCCTGGGAGCCGGTAATTCCCTCTGGCACAGCCGACATCGCCTGGATCGTCGGCGCTTCGGGGCTCGGCAAGCCCATCAACGAAGCCGTCCACCGCCCCGAGCTCTTTTGCGAGCGTTGCGGCTGCGAGCCCACCGACGTTGCCACGCCCGAGCGCGTCGCCCAAGTGCTCAATGCCGAGATGCAGGCGCTGGAACTCAACAATGCCCGCATCATGCTCAACCAAGTCGACACGCTTGCCGACCCAACGATGGCAGATCGCTTCGAGGCAGCTCTCGACCGCCCCGTCGTCGCCAGCAGCCTCAAGTAGCCGGCGCACCCTGGCGTCCTTCTGCTAGCGAGGCGCGTAGCAGGCCGCGATATGCTCCGAGACGCGGCGCTGGCCCTTGGCGGTGTCGACATCCCACAACTCGTAGGCACGTGCCTCGACCAACTGGACATCGGCGCGGCCGCGCAGCAGCGACGATCCGCCATCCTTGCCCTTAAGACCCATAAGGTCGGGAAAGAGACTCGCAGGGAACAGCACCGGCGAGGCGGGTTCACCGTTTAGGGCAAGACGCACGGGCGCAACGCCGCCGTTGGCCTTAAAAGCACCGGCGAGTGCTTCAAAGGAATCCGAACTCACGAGCGGCTGGTCGCCCGGCAAAAAGAGGCAGCCCTTCCAGCCGCGATCGGCTCCCCAGGTAAGACCGGCGCGCACACTCTCGCTCCTGAGCGCGCCATCGTGCAGCGCGCATGCGCAGCGCAGCTCACAGCAAATCTCGGCAACTTGGGGCCAGCGCGTCGTAACAACAACGTCAAATCCTTTGGGCACCGACTCAATCGTCCGCTGAATCAGCGGCTTTCCGCAGATATCGGCAAGCATCTTGTTAGAGCCAAACCGCTTGCCCTCGCCCGAAGCCATAATGACGCAACCAAGTTTCATGGTGATACCTCCCCTGAAGCCATCGTACCCATAACTCGCGCCACGGGTGCATAAAGATGGTGTCCTGGCCGTTGGCGGTCTTATAACGCAGCGGCACTTTCGTTATTTGCGACCATGTGGCATTTGTGGCACAGTGAGCCCAAACAAATTTTTAGGAAGGCACCCATGACCCCCGCACAGATTGAGTTTTACAAGCGTCTTGCACACAGTCTGGCGCTCCAATTTGGTCCCAACTGTGAAATCGTCGTCCACGATCTGGAGACCGAGGACATGGACCACTCTATCGTGGCGATTGAAAACGGCCACGTCAGCGGACGCAAACTGGGCGACGGTCCCAGCCACATCGTGCTCGAGTCCATGCACGAGGATGCCGCCGAGGTCCACGACCGCGCGCCGTACCTCACCAAGACCGCCGATGGCAAGCTGCTCAAATCGTCGACCATCTTCATTCGCGACGACGCTGGCAACCCCGTCGGCATTATGGGCATCAACTTTGACATCACGCTCATGAAGGCATTTGAGCGTTCGCTCGATGCGCTCACCGGCACGGGCGACAAGGGATACACCGAGCCCGATCCCATCACCAAAAACATCGGCGACCTGCTCGATGATCTGCTGCGCGAGTGCGAGCGGTACGTGGGCAAGCCTGCGGCCCTCATGACCAAGGACGAGCGCATTCGCGCTATCGGATACCTCGACCGCCGCGGCGCCTTCCTTATCTCCAAATCGAGCGAGTGCGCCTGCGAGTTCTTTGGCATCTCCAAGTACAGCTTCTACAGCTACCTCAACGAGGCCAAGGCAGAGGCTGACGACAAGTAAACGACCCGCCTGAACCATCCTCCCCTTAGTACGAGTTCTTGAATGCGCGAATCCGGGCATCGGTGACAAGGCAAGTTCCATATAATCGAAGGGCTAGACAGTTCGAAAGGATGGGACAAGATGAGGTCGAGCAACGCATCACGCAGCAGCCACGGAGGCACCGCGCCACCGCCAGGCATGCGAAAAACGCGTTTGACGAGGGCGAAGACGATCTGTTTGCGTTGAGCCTCGACGACGTGATGAGCGACCGACCTTGGACCGCCGATGAACTCATGGGCGGCGGAGCTCGCCCGACAAGTGCAAAGCCCGCACCTTCCGCCACACCCGCACCGGCATCCGTGCCCGCGGACGACTTTGCCACCCGTCCCATCGTGCAGACGACGCGTAAAGCCGCCCCTGTGCCCCACCCCATCAGCGATCCATCCGAGACGGCGGCGTTTCTCGCTGCAGCGGCACAGCGTCATGCGCCCAGCAGCACACCCGCGGATGCCGCCCCGCAGCAGTCGGCATACACGGCTCCCGAGTACAACAAGACCGGCGTAAAGGACGCATCGGCATCGTCGTATACCCGTGGCACCGAGGAAGAGCCGCCGCACTTCTCCGAGTTTCCCCAAGCGGCAAAGGTTGTCTTTATCGCCATCATCATCGCTCTGCTCGGCGTGATCGCGTTTGAGGGATTCCAGCTGTTCCGCGGCCCCACTGCGTCCGAATCGGCAACGCAGCAAAAAGAGGACGACAACCAGTACCTGGACATCAACACCCTCAAGGGCGACCCCAACGACGGAGACGAGTAACGAGGGTTAAGGGAGGGCCGGAAGAGCCGACAGCACGTTACGGCTCCAAAAGCCCTGCCATAAAGATGGGCAGATACAGCACGTCACCATCGCGGTGAAGATTACATTCCGCAAGTACCAGGGCGCGATCGATTCCGTAACCCTTCGTTGCCAGTGCGTTATCGAGCGCCGCGTGGGACTTAAAGCTTTTGCCCGATTTGACCTCGATGGCAATCACTTCCCCATCGAGCGTCTCTTCCACAAAATCGAGCTCACCGACTTTTTTGGACGTAAAGTAGCGCAATCTAAATCCATGAGCTTTGAGCTCTTGGGCAACGAAGCCCTCAAACGACGCCCCCATGTTCATGCCAAAGGCGTCTTCTGCCTCTCCATCAAAAACGCCTTGAGCGACCCTTTTGGAATACGACGACATGAGCATTCCGGTGTCCAGGTAAAACAGCTTAAATAGATTTCGCTGCTCCCCCAATAAAAGGGGTGTCACGGGCGCCGTTACGTTATACACGGGAAGCGCAACGCCTGCCTCCGATAACCAGAGAAAATGGTCTGTCACCTGCGAAAAACGTTTGACGCCGTTAATCGACGACAGCTTGAATCGCTTGTTTTTGGAGCCAGCCTCGCTGGGAATCAAATCATAGATATCGCGAATAACCAAGCGTAGCTCGGGCGGAGCGTACTTTGCAATGTCATCGCGATACAGGGCATGAAGATCGCGGTGAATGTTCCGAACCTCGTCGACATTGCGCGTCGCCAAGAAGGAATTGACCGCGTCGGGCATGCCTCCCACCACCACATACTGATGGAACAGATCGAGCAAGCGGTCATACAGGTAGCCGGGGAGCTCCTCCTCATCCTTTAGACAGCCCCTGAGCATGTCAAACACGCTGGCACCAACGCCATTTGCCCAGCAAAACTCCTCAAAGTCGAGCGGGTACATCTGGACCTGCTCGACATACCCCACCGGCAGGGAATCGATGCCCTCGAGCTCAACGCCAAGGAGCGATCCGGTAAGGATGTATCGAAAGTCGCCGCGCTGGACCAGGTATTTGATAAACGTCACCATGTTGGGGCATCGCTGCACCTCGTCGACAACCACGACGGTCTTGTTCGCAACCATCGGCTGCGTTGCAGCGATAGACATGCGCATGAGCAGGTCGTCCGCACTTTTCGACCGCCAAAAACGAATCGCGCACGGACGCGTCGGCGATAAGGTCGAACGTCACAACGTTTTCGAACGATTCGTTTGCAAAGACGTTGACCAAATATGACTTTCCTACCTGTCGGGCGCCCTTGACCAAAAGAGCCTTGTTAGGCGACGAGGCAAGCCAAGATTCAAACTGTGCTTTCGCTTTTCTCTGTAGCATAAGCGCACCCCTTATTACGTGCTGTTTGAGCACTAGGATACACTTTTCCATAGTAATTAGGTGCTCATTTCGACACTTTTTCGAAGTTCTAAAGTGTGTATTACGACACTTTTCCGTACTTTTACATGGGAGATTTCGACACTTTTTCGGATTTGAGCCTAGCAGCAGCCGGCGAAATCAAGCGCTGCTTGCGCGTCATTTCGCAGGCGGCGCTTGATTTCCGTCCACGCGCGCTGATAGACTCCATCGTGCCCGCAAGGAGTGGGCGCGTTTTATCCAGAGTCGGGGTAGAGAGTTGGCTCCAAGATCCCGACGCCAACCGGCCAAGAGGCACGGTGGCCCTGCCAACATCGATGAAAGGAGTCCGTATGGACAATTTCTTCGTGCGCAACGAGCGCAACTTCCACAATCTGGCAGCCAAGCCAAAACGAATGCATCTTCTGGACAAGCCGAACGGCTACGCTTCGGCCATGGTCAAGAGCAGCCTCTCCCACCAGATGCGCTTTACGGTACAGAAGTTCGAGGAAGTGCTCTGTGCTGCCGGCAATCCGGCATGTGTTGCAGATCAAGCTGCTCGGAGATGACTCGCGCGAGCCGTCGAGTTGGAAGCGCTTTGCCGACGGCGCGTGTGTCGCAAGCGGGTCCGAGCCTTTGCCCGCAACGTGCTTCTGCGAAGGCGCCGAGATGTTCCTGGACCTGTGCCGCGATGCCGTCGAGACTGCCGAGCTGCGCCATTGGAGCCAGAGGGAGTACGAGCTGTTGAGCGCCGCGCGTGGGGTTGTGGAGGGGGTGTAGGAACAGAAGCCTCATGACGGTGGCCTCAGCTGGAATGACGTATCGCTCGATAAATGATCTCAACAACGTAGCCGATGCGCTGCATTTCACCTCAAAGGCATTGAGCGATCGGGCGGCGTCTAGCATTTCTTTGATATCCCCAATTGATTGTTCCGAGAAAGTCTCTTCTCGCCCTCATAATCGCCCTTACGAGAAACTTGGGCGAGACAGGCGTCCATATGCCGTCTCTAAACTAACGAGCCGTTCGCGGAAAGAACATCTGGCTAACGTGGGCCAAAGATATACTGGTATCGTTGCAGCAATTATGGAAGATCGGTGCCGCCAATGACCTCCTTGAAATTCCCCAGGCGCTTTGCGCTTAGCCTGCTCGTCCCGTTGTCCGCCGCCGTAGCGCTGGCTTTGCCCTCAACCGCCCTCGCCGCGTCAGACCCGAACCCGCCCAGCATATCCAACGTGACGATATCCGCAACGGCCGTCACGGCAGGCTCCACGCTGCGTGTCGGCTACGATGTGGACGACCCCGATGGGGTGCGGTCAGTCACGCCGATAGTCGAGGTCGTCGTCGATAGCGATGACGGGGGCCAAGGCAACAGCTCCCGTCTCGCCTTCCAGTCGACCGGCGACACGACCGCGGGCTTCGATATCCCCACCTCCCCGAGCGACCAGCCCTGCAGGTATCGCATCATCGGCCTCGGCGTGACCGATAGCCTTGGATGGGTTACCGATGTCTACGACGCGGCGTATGCCGAGGAGAAGGGGCTCGACTGTCCGACCTTCGCCACCAGCCCCCTCGTCTATGAGGTGACCGAGGGGCCCGCGGACCAGAACCCGCCGACCGTGTCCTCCGTGTCGCTCTCGAGCAGGGAGGTCGCGACCGGCGCCGACTTCCACATCTCTTGGTCCGTCGCGGACCCGGACGGCGTTCGCTCCGTTTCCCCCATACCGCAGCGGGGCTGGGGGGATAAGGACGACGGCTGCTCCGTTTCGTCGGCCTATTATCACGGAGGCTCGTCTATCGACGGGTTCGACCTCACATTCGACAGCAATAGGATCGGAAGGCACAGGCTGATCGGCCTTTCGGTCACCGATGGCCTAGGGTTCGAGACCGATATGTACGAGAGTTCCTACGCCAGGGCCAACGGCATCTCGGGCGCGACTTTCTCGGTCGCCGACCCGAGCGAGCTGTGCTTCGAGGTGACCGGCAGCGCGATCGACCGGAACCCGCCCGCGGTCTCGAACGTTTCCATCTCCGCGAAGAGGGTCCCCGTCGGCGGGGTCCTCCGCATCTATTGCAATGTAGGCGACGCGGACGGCGTGAAGTCTGTCTCCCCGATCCTCGGCGATCCCGGCTATGTCGAGGACCCGAACTCTGCAAAGGCCCGTAAAACGTTGAGCTGCAGCTACGATGCGGCAAGGGGCTATATCGAAATCGAGTTCCCCACGTCGCTCTCGATGGGCTCGTTTGAGATCCATGCCCTCGCGGTCCTCGACAAGGCGGGTCATGAGTCCTTCGTCTACAGCTCCGCCTACGCCGAGCGTAACGGCAAGGCAGACGTTCAGACCTTTGATGTCGACGACGCGGGGGACGTCACCTTCGACGTGACCGCCCCGCTGTATGCCGCCACCAAGGGCGACGGGCAGGCGTATACAAAGGGCGGCGGGTCGGCCTGACCTTCCGCTTCAGCGGTCCTCTCGATGAGTTCACGCGTCTCCTCGTGGACGGAACTGAGGTCTCCGCTGGGAACTACACCGCAACCAGGGGCAGCACGATTATCGACCTCAGGCCGGCCTATCTGGACACGCTCGCCGCCGGCGGACACACCATCACGGCCGTCTGGAAGGACGGGACGGCGACCGATGCATCCTTCACCGTGGAGGGGAAGGGCCAAGGGGGACAGACGAGCGGAAAGACCGACGTAGATTCACCCGGCGACAACAAAAGTGATCCTGCCACTCCTGAAAAGGACGCCGACGAGGCGTCTACAAAAAGGTCGGGGCGCACGACAGCCGATGAACCGAAGCTCGCCGCAACCGGCGACTCCGCTTGGATGGCCAGCATCGCATTGGCCATGGCGGCCACGGCCTGCTTCACGGCAGCGAGAAGGCTTGAGCCCAAGCAGTGTGGGCACGAACAGTAGCTCAAAGCGAACTCAACTGGGAAGGTCAGATGAATAGCCGTCCTTCTCTTACAATCAACCCAATCCGCTGAAATGCAATCAGTTAACGAGTTTCGCCAGACGCTCGGTCTCTACCCCGCTCTGGCAAGCCACCAGGCGATGAGATAATGCCCACGACTATCAACGCAAGCAAGGAGCACACTATGGCAGACAACGAGATCGAACCCTCGATGGACGGCGGCCGTGAGGAACTCGTGGCAAAACAGCTCACATCCACCAAAATCCACCTCGCGCTCACTCAGGAGCGGGCGGACGTCTCCGGCGCCATCAAGCTCCCACTCGAACGAGTCCCCCAGCTCGGCATAGCGCTCGCCTCACTTCCCTCGACGTTCCGCACCGTCACCAACACAGTGAGCGTGCCCATGCTACTCCAGCCGACCGATAAGTTTGGCAATCCGCTTGACCCGTCGATACTCCAATCGTTCAAGGACGGCAGTGGCCTCATGGGATCCTACCGCGATGCGACCAAGGGTTTCGGGCAGGCGCGCCTCCACGTAGTCGAGGGCGATATCGCCACGAGCGTCACTCAAGTGCCCTACGACCCGACGGCATTGTTCATGGCAGCCGCAATCGCGCAGATAAACCAAAAGCTCGACTCCATCCAGGAGTCCGTCGACGAAATGTTCGACTACATGCGCCAGCGCGACAAGGCCAACATGCGCGGCAGCCTCAAGACACTTGCAGACATCCTCAACAGCTACAGTCTCTACTACAACAACGCCATCGAAATGACCAGCGCCCATATGAAGGTAATCGACATCAAGCATGCCTCCGAGCAGGACATAGAGCACTTCCGCTCACTGGCGCAGTCGAATCTGAAAAAGAAAGGGCTCGTCGAGGTGCGAGACGGCATGGAAAAGCGCCTCGACAAGGTTCTCGACTACCTCAAAGACTGCCAGCTCGCCACCTACATCCACGCATTCTCGCTGTTCCTCGAACCCATGCTCGCTCAGAACTTCGAGCCCGCAAAGCTCGCGGACGCCACCGCGAAGATCGAGGCTGATTCGATCGCGTACCGCGAGCTCTACACCGACTGCTACAACGCACTCGAAGCGGGGGCTGCCGACACCGTCGATTCGGCGCTGCTGGGCGGTATTGCATCCGCTGGCAAGTTGCTCGGTCATGCCATCGCGAAAACCCCCCGTTGGCGACCATACGCTCATCGACGAGGCGCTCGAGGGTGCAGGAGAAGATATCGATAGGTTCAACGACAGGCAATCCGAGAAACTCCTCGAGAAGCTCCATCAGGCAAAGACGCCCGACGTCGCGCCGTTCAAGCAGAGCGTAATGGAAGTAGACACCCTCTACAACCATCCCACGCAGATTGCCGTCGACGCCGAGAACGTCTACATCCTGCCTGCCAAGCAGCAGGAAGAGTAGCGATACGCGACAGGCACGCGCCACGCAGACAGCTAACGCCCCCTACCTCCCTTCCGCTTTCAGCTTCAGCAGCAGGTCGCCCAGCTCGGGGCACTTGCTGGAAAGGCGCGTCTGGGGTCGCTCGCCCATCCCCCACCGTTGGCGGACTTCCTGGGCGCGCGGACTCACGTGATAGTCCCCCTCCATCGCCTGCTTGAGCAACTTGGCGGTTACGCGCGCATCGGCCAGAGCGCTGTGGGCGTGACCCGTCGACTCGTCAAACTCGATGCCAAACCACGTTGCCGCGTCGCCCAACGAGACGCGCCCGTGGCTGCCCACGTTCATGATTGAGGTGTAAAACACCTGCAGGTCGGCCCAATCCGTAGGAAATGCGGAAAGGTCGATGTGCTTTGCCTGGCACTCGGTCAAAAGCTGTCGGCGATCCGTCCCGCTCCAGCAAACTATCTGGGCGGAGTAGCGGCCGATCCAATCGCTGAGCCTTTTGATCACCACGTAGAGCGGATCGGCCATCGCGGTATCCACAGCCGATATCCCCGTAAGCTCGCGGACGGGAAACGCAACGCCTTCGGTCAATTCCGTCTGCACAAACTGCGAGAACTCGCCCATAACGTTGCCGTGATAGTCGAGCTTGACGGCGCCGACCTCGATAATCTCGTTGCGCAGTCCACGGCGCTGGCGCTGCTTTGGCACCGGCGCAAACTCAAAGTCCAGCACAATCTGGCGCGCAAAGTTCGTCGTATCGATAGCCGAGATACACGGCGTCTTTTCAGCTGACACGGCTAGGGCCTTTCTCCGTCAACTGCCGCTTGCTACATAGGCGGCTACATTGCCGTAAGGATAGGCGCTCGTGCGGACATGAAATCGCCCAGCGCGGCACCCGGCGCCCTTGCGTAAAGCCGCGCTTCGAGATGGCCACGTCGTTGTTATTAGCGAACATATATTCGTATTTATGACTGCAGTTTGATAGACTGGTTATTGTTGACGGCAGTTCCATGTGCCGGGCAGCGCCCTCCATGCGACGGGAGGTGATGCCCATGACCGATCTGATTGATTTCGTGAAGCTCCTGACCTCTTTGGTCTCGCTCCTCACGGCGCTTATCGGGCTTACCGAGGCACTCAAGCAGCGTTCGAAGCACAAAAAGAGGGGTCGACGCCGTTAAGGCATTGACCCCTTGATCAAAGCAACGGCGCTGCCCAGCTATCCACAACTTGGGCTGCCGTCGACCTTATTCTACCCACGGACGCTGGGTTTAACAAATGGATTTTCGGTAACGAGGCCTCGGCGCCCGCTCCTGCGTTCACTCAACTCGTCGCTCTACTCCAGCCACCACTCAACATCCACGGAGCACTCAACCGCAAATGCTAAAGACCACGCGATCGGGCAAAGCCCCGTCACCAACAACACAGGACGAACCCTCAGCTTCCTTTACGTTATAGCTAGCTATATTATACTTTCCTATAATATAGCTAGCTATAACGTAATTCGACAAGCGGCGCACGCAAAAGAGACGGTACACCGCCGCACGTGAACCGCTCTGGTCTCGCCCTTCGCGGCGCTTATCGGGCTTACCGAGGCACTTAAGCAGCATTCGAAGCATAAAAAGAGGGGTCGACGCCGTTAAGGCATTGACCCCTTGAACTAAGTAACGGCACTGCCCAGCTAACCACAACTTGGGCTGCCGTCAGCGTTATTTTACCCACGGGACAAACCCTTTGAAGTGCGGCTTGGCGCCGCATGACGTCGGCGGACGAGGCGATGCGTCCGCCGACGAATAGCACAGAATTGGTTACTTCTTGCTCTCGGGCAAGACCAGATCCACGGCAGCGTCCTTGGCAGCATCGATGTGCTGAGCCACGACCGGCGTCTGCGGAAGGATCAGGTTAAGGACAATAGCCATGATGGCGGTGGGGGTTACGGCATTGGAGCCGATGACGGCGGGCACCCAGGTGGGCATACCCACGCCAGCAAGGCAACCGCTGGCCATCCAGATACCCAGGCCAAAGACGACGGAGGTACCGACGATGGTGGTAGTGCGCTGCGTGAGGCCATCGCGGATGAACATGCGCACGCCGTTCATGGTGATGGTGCCAAAGACGCCGACGGTCGCGCCGCCGATGACGGGCTGCGGGATAGCGGAAAGGACGGCAGAAAGCTGCGGGAACAGACCGGCGATGGCAAAGACGGCCGCGATGGTCACAAAGACCCACTTGTTGACGACCTTGTTGGAGCAGATGATGCCCACGTTCTGGCCAAGGGCGCTGGTGGGAAGACCGCCCAACAGGCCGCCGACCATAGAGGTGATGCCCTGGGACACGATAGCGCCAGAGAGCTCGCGCTCGGTGGGCATACGGTCGATGGAGCCCAGGCAGGCGGCAGAGACGTCACCGATAACCTGGATGGCAACCATGGGGAACACGACGGCGAGGGTAATGCAGACCTCGGGATCAAACTCGAGCGCGTAGGGCATGAGCTTGGGAAGGGCGAAGACCTGAGCGGTGGCGACGCTCGAGAAATCGATCATGCCAAAGGGGATTGAAACGATCATGCCAACGATCATGCCAAAGAACACGGATCCCAGCTTGAGCGTGCCCTTGCCAAAGTTGGCGAGCGCAAAGACCACGGCGAACGTGATAAGAGCGACGCACCATGCCTGCGGGGTGCCCCACAGCGGCGTGCCCATACCGCCGGCCATGTACTTGACGGCCGTGGGATACAGCGAAACGCCGATGGAAAAGATGACCGTACCGGTCACGACGGGCGGGAACAGCCACTTAATCTTGCTGTAGGCCAGACCAAAGAGGGCCGCGACGGCACCGCCGACAATCTCGCCGCCCAGCAGCGCACCAAAGCTAAAGCCCGAGGCACCCATGGCCTGAAGGGCCGGCAGGAACGCGAACGAGACGCCCATGACGATGGGCAGGCCGCCGCCGATGCGACGGAAGGGAGCGAAGGCCTGAAGGGCCGTGTCGAGTGCCGAAAGAATGAGCGCGACCTGAATGATGTCGGTGCTCTGCTGGCTATTAAAGCCGTAGACGCCGGCCATGATGACCGCCGGGGTAATGATGCCGGCAAACGATGCCAACACGTGCTGAAGGGCACACGGGATCATTTCCTTAACGGGCGGCATGCCTTCACGAGTGAACAGGGCTTCAGTGCCGTTCGTAACCGTCTCCTGGGCCATTTGACCACCAATCCTAGAAGTAGTTGTTTTCGCATCTAGCGTCCTATTGTGACGCAGTGCGGGGCTGAGGTTGTGCCTTCGTTGCATATCGTATTGAAGATTTTCCTCATATTTAATAATAATTTTTTGTTATCAGACTATTCTTCAGCTGAGATAATACATTTCCGCAGTTCAGGAAAGTGTCTGGTCAAAATAACATCTTACTATTCTTTTGGTCAACCGTTTACCGCCAAAATCCTTCCGCTCATCTGTATTACGCAATGTACCTGCGAATATGCGAGTCAATAGACACCGTGTTACCATGAGAAAAAATTGTTATGAACATTTCCGATTTCACCCAAAGGAGTTGCTCGTGAACGAGACCGTACGCCGCTTTTTGCCGATGGTCGATTTCCTGGAGCAGATACTCGGCAAAAACAGCGAAATCGTCCTGCACGATTTCTCGGATCCCGACCACGCCATCGTCGATATTCGCAACGGTATCGTGAGCGGCCGCAAGATTGGCGGACCCGCTACCGATCTTGCGCTCAAGATTATGCACGACCCCAAGTATCGCGACTTGCCGTTTATTACGGGCTGCGAGGGGCGCGGGGCTAGCGGCAAGACGTTGGAGTCCGCGACGTACTTTATCCGTGAGGACGGCGAGATCGTCGGCATGCTGTGCGTCAACACCGATCTTTCGGCCGTGCGCAACATCAATGCCATGGCCCAGCAGCTTATGGCCTGCTTCGACGCCGCGCCAGTCCGCACGGAGCCCTCCCCCATCGAGGTCGAGAGCCTTTCTGAGTCCACACAGGAGCTCATCGACCGCAGTATTTCCGAGCTGCTCGAAAGCCGCGGGCAGGATGTCGCCTCGCTCGGCCAGGCCGATCGCGTGGACGTTATTCGCCACCTTAACGGCAATGGCGTATTTATGCTCAAGGGTGCCGTTGCCTGCGCCGCCGCCGCACTTGGCATCTCTGAGCCCAGCGTCTACCGCTATCTACAAAAGGTCCGCAAGGAGGGCTAGCCCACTGATCCCTTGGGGACGGAGGAAAACGAATCATTTTTGCCCGAAAGGCTGCTGAAGACTTTGTCCTGCTTAGGCTGCGGGCATCGTCCATCGCGACGTCGCCACTATACTTTTGAGTATCTGAGCATTTTGAAAGGCAGGATATGACCGCAACCGCCAGTCGAACCACCAACCGCAGACCCGAGCTCTTGGCCCCCGCCGGAGGCCCGGAGCCCTTTGCCGCCGCACTCGCTGCCGGCGCCGATGCCATCTACTGCGGCATGGGCAGCTTCAACGCCCGCCGCAAGGCAACAAACTTTACCGACGAGGCCTTTGAGCAGGCCTGCCGCGCCGCACATCTAGCCGGGTCGCGCGTCTACGTCACGGTCAACATCGTCATCAAGGAATCCGAGATGAGCGACGCGCTGCAGCTCATCCATCGCTGCTCCACGCTGGGCGCCGATGCCTTCATTATCCAGGACTGGGGCTTGTTCTTTGAGGTCAAGCGCACCATGCCCGGCATCGAGACACACATCTCGACCCAGGCGAACATCCATGATGACCGCGGAACCATCTGGTGCCGCGAGCAGGGCGCCGACCGCGTGACCCTCTCGCGCGAGCTTTCCATCGACGAAATCGCCGCCATTCACAACGCCGCGCCCGACGTTGACCTTGAGGTCTTTAGCCACGGCGCCATCTGCTTTTGCTACTCGGGCCTGTGCCTGCTGTCGAGCCTTGCCATGGCGGGCCGCTCGGCCAACCGCGGCATGTGCGCTCAGCCCTGTCGTCTGCCTTACGAGCTGATCGACGAGAACGGCCGCTCGCTCTCCCCTGCCGGTCGCGAACGCGCGCTGTGCCCGCGCGACACCAATACTTCGCAGCTCGTTCGCCGTCTGTATGACGCCGGTGCCGCGTCGCTCAAGCTCGAGGGCCGCATGAAGGCCCCCGATTACGTGTATTCCATCGTCGACGTGTATCGTCATCAGATTGATGACATGTTGGCCAATGTTTCGACCTCTAAGGATGAAGAGGCCGCCCGCCAGCGCCAGCTCAAGCGCTGCTTTAACCGTGACTTTACGCACGCCTATCAGGACGGCACCTCGGGCGACGAGATGATGAGCTACGAGCGCTCCAACAACCGCGGCCAGATTGTGGGCACGGTGCTCGGTAGCCGCCTGGCCAACCGCGATGTGCGCGGGCTCAAGCCCGACGACCGCCGTCGCCGCGCCGCCATCGCCCGCATTGAGCTGTTTGAGCCCGTGGGAAAACGGCGACCTGTTGGAGCTTCGCCACGACGATGAGTTCGACCAGTTCCTGACCACCATCGCCGCCGATGATGCCGCCGCGGGCGACATCATCGAGTGCCGCGTGCCCCGCAGCATGCCCGAGGGCTGCCGCGTGCGCGTGATTCGAAGCCAGCGCGCCATTGACGCTGCCGGCGCCGCGCTCAAGCGCGATGTGCTGCGCCGCCGCGCCGTAGATGTGTCCGTCGTGGCGCGTCTGGACGAGCCGTTTACCGTTACGCTCACCTGCTGCGACGACCCCACGCTCACCGCCACCGCAACCGGCTTTACCGTTGAGGCCGCCAAGACTCGCGCCGTCGAGGCGGCCGATCTGGTTGAGCACGTCGGGCGTATGGGCTCCTGCCCTTTGAGGCTGCGAGCTTTGATGTGGCGCTCGATGAGGGCTGTGGCATGGGCTTTTCCGCCGTACATAAGGTGCGCGCTGCCGCTTGCAAGGCGCTGGAAGAGGCCATTCTGGCACCCTACGAGGAGCGCGCGAAAACGCTCGAGTTGCCGGTACTCGACAAATGTACGCGTGCCATGCCCGAACACTACCGCGATGAGCCGCAGATCTGCGCCACCGTCACCTCGCTCGACGCCGCCGAGGCAGCGCGCGCGGAGGGTGCAACACGCATCTACATGACCACCGACGCGCTCGATGCGGCCGAGCTCTCCCCCGCCGATGCGTTTGAGCAGGGCATCGTACCTGTGCTCGATGAGGTCTGCCGCGCCGTTGACCACGTACGCGTCGACCCGTGGGTTGTTGCCGGTGCCACGGTCGCTATCGGCAACATCTCTGAGCTTTCCCTGGCCGCCCAGGTTGGCGCCACGGCCGAGATTCGATCCTGCCTGCCCGTGCACAACGCGCCCTGCATGGAGGCACTCGCCGAGCGCGGAGCCGGCGCGTTTTGGCTCTCGCCCGAGATCACGCTCGACGAGATCATCTCGCTTGGCACCTCCGCGCCCGCAGCCCTGGGCATCACCGTTTTCGGCCGCCCGCGCGTTATGACGAGCGAGCACTGCATCCTGCAGGTTGCCAACGGTTGTATCCACGATTGCGCCAATTGCCACCTGCGCGCCCGCAAGCTGTCGCTCAAGAATATCGACGGCAAGGTCATGCCGGTGCGCACCGATATCCACGGCCGCTCGCGCCTGTACGACGCCTACCCCATTGACCTCACGCCGCAGGTTCCACAGCTGCTCGATGCCGGCGTGCGCCGTCTTATGGTCGACGGAACCCTGCTCGAGGCCGATGAGATTGGCCGTGCCGTCGCTCGTGTCCGCCGAGCCATTGAGGCTGCGCAGGCAGGTCGCAAGCCCGCTGCCCGCCTGCGCGGGGCGACCTCGGGCTGCATGTTTGTGGGAATTAGCTAACCGAAAGGCTTACACGTGAACGAAGAACCTCAAGTCCTCTACTGCGACGCCTGGCTCATGGCCATCGATAAGCCCGCCGGCATGATCGTCCACGGTGACGGCACCGGTGAGCGCACACTTACCGACTACGCCAGCGACCTGCTGTTGGCCATGGGCGACGGCTTTGCCGCGACCGACATGCAACCGCTCAACCGCCTGGACCGCAACACTACCGGCGTGGTGTTGTTCTCGCTCGACAAGCAGACACAACCCGCTTTTGACCAGATGGTGATCGACCACGCATTCGAAAAGCACTATCTGGCGCTGGCCGAGGGCAAGATCGACTGGAACGAGAAGCTCATCGACAAGCCCATCGCCCGCGACCGCCACGATAGCCGCAAGATGCGCGTTGGCGCCAGCGGCAAGCCGTCTCAGACGCGCGTCAAGGTGCTCAAGCGCCTTAAGAGCCGACGAGGCCTGCCCACGCGTTCGTATATCGATGTCGAGCTGCTCACAGGCCGCAAACACCAGATTCGTGTGCACCTGGCCAGCGAGCATCACCCCCTGGTTGGCGACGACTTGTACGGCACGCCGCGCCCCTGTGGCCTGATGCTCCACGCCCACAGCGTGTCTTTTACGCATCCCGTTACCGGCGAGCACGTCCACATCGAAGCCCCCTGCCCCTGGGAGCCCTAAACCACCACAATGGGGACAGGCACCTTTGTGGTGGTTTTGCCGCAATGGCTCAGTCGCGGTCCCAAAACGTCTCGATCTGTAACAGTTAGAGCCCATTTTCCGGTCTATCCGTTACAGATCGAGACATTCGAATCTCCCTCAAGGGAAAATCTCAACCTGTAACAGTAACTCGGCAAAATCCGTCCCAGATGTTACAGATTGAGAAAAAGGGGCGGCGCGGTTCGGAAGTATCTCAATCTGTAACACCTAGCCCACTTTTAACGGTCCAGTTGTTACAGACTTAGACAAACCGACAGACAACGAAAGCGGCAACGCCCGTGATGGACGCTGCCGCTTTTCTATTGAGAAAACTCCTCGGTTTTCGTTACTAACCACCACATTGGGGACAGGCACCTTTGTGGTGGTTTTGGCCTTAGCCCGTACCGTGCTGTTAGACCGTGATGACGTTGTCCATTGCCCGGTACTTGGCGGGGACCTCGCCTGCGGTAATAATCGTTGCGTCGCGGAAGTCCGCGAACTTGACGGGCGCCACCATGCCAAATTTGCTGGCGTCCGAGATTACGAAGCGCTTGGCCGTATGGCGCATCGAGATACGCTTTACTTGCGCTTCCTCGATATCGGGCGCCGTGAAGCCCTGCTCGGCGGCAATGCCGTTAGAACCCCAAAAGCCACAATTGAAGTTGTAGCGGTCTAGGGTTGCCAAGGCATCGGGGCCAACGAGCGCCTCGGTCTCGGGTTTGAGCTCGCCGCCCAGCACTACGGTGCGCATGCCGCGCAAAGCGAGGCGCTGAGCATGGAGCACGGAATCGGTCACATAGGTGACACCTTCAAGGTGTGGAAGATGCTCGATGAGCTTGAGCGTCGTCGAGCCCGAGTCGATGTATACAAAGCTCTCGGGCTCCACAAGCGCCGCCGCACGGGCGCAGATACGCTCCTTATCGTCGTTATGGAGGTCGCTGCGCTCGTTGAGCGTTAGGTCGCGCGTCACGTGCGCGCGCTCAAGACTCGTCGCTCCGCCGTGGACCTTGGCGATGCGGTGCGCTCGATCGAGCGTCTGCAGGTCGCGCCGAATGGTGGACGCCGTCACGCCCAAGGCCTCAGCAAGCTCTGGCACAGTAACCGAGCCAGCCTGCTGCACCATCGACACAATCGCATTGAGCCTATCTTCCGCTAGCATCGTTTACTCCTCCTCGGGGTACACGACTCCCCAGTCGGCGCGAAGCTTGGTCATAAGCTCCATAACATCAGAAGCATATTCCAGCAGCTCACGCTTGGAGTCGTCACCGGCAACGGCCTTCTCAAGATCGGCCATCTCATAGCAAAGGGCGTAAGCCTCGGTGCCCGCGCGGACCTCCTCACGATGACCGTCTGCGGTCCACACAATCGTCGAGTGATCGGCGCGCGGGTACTCGTTTATCTCGATGTAGCAGTTGTCAAAGCTGATGACCGAGCGCTTGGGCTGCTTGGAGTGGAGCGTAAGGCTCACGACGCCCAGCTGCTGCTCGGCGTTACGGCAGACAATGCCACCCGCTACGTCGACACCGGTCTCACAGGTGTTGCCCAGCGAGACGACCTCAGCGGGCTGGCTCGCCATAAAGAGGCGCATGACGGACAAGGCATAGACGCCAATGTCGAGCATGGCACCGCCAGCAAGGTTGCGATTGTAGAAGCGGTTGGTCAGGTCGCCGTACTCCTTGTAGCTACCAAAGTTGAGCTGAGCGAGGTTCATGCGGCCAAACTCGCCAGCATCCATGCGGCGGCGCAGCTCCTGATACAGCGGCATGTGGAGCACCGTGGTGGCATCCATAAGGACCACGTTATGCTCGTCGGCAATGGCGCGGGCCTCGTCAAGCTCGGCGGAGTTGAGAGTAATGGCCTTCTCGCAGAGCACGTGCTTGCCAGCTGCCAGAGCGGCTTGCAGGTAGGTGATATGAGTGTTGTGCGGCGTGGTGATATAGACTGCGTCAATGTTCGGATCAGCATAGAGATCCTCGACCGTGTCATAAACTTTTTCGATGCCATACTGCTCGGCAAAAGCCTGAGCCTTGGACAGCGTACGGTTGGCGACGCCCGCAAGCTTGCGGCCGGCAAGAGCGAGAGACTGGGCCATCTGGTTAGCAATAACGCCGCACCCGATCACAGCCCAACGAAGCTCGGGAGCCGTAAAGATGTCGTTAGGGAACGGCTTGTCCTGGACCGAAGCGAACGCTGCCTTAGCGGCTGCCGCAGCGTCAAGCGGAGCCTGCTTGGAATCTGCCATATGTGCCTCCTGCGTCGTGAAAAGTCTTTCATTTCTGACAGCTCTATATTCGCACAGATGCGCGTGTATGTGCGTGCTTCTGCTTATATTACCGCTAAATGGTCAAAGTTCAGCAGCAGACGGTGCATATACAAGCATAGTCACACAATCCTACGCACGTAACTACGCACAAATGCGCATCACCTGATCCCTTGGGGACGGAGGAAAACGGATCACCTTTTACACGGAAAGCTGTGATGATCCGTTAGGGACGGAGGAAAACGGATCATTTGAGGCGTCGCGCCAGCCAGCAGTTGTCCTTTTAACCGTTGCCTCACCGAGTCCGCAACAACGCACACGCTGACCGACTGTCACGCCAGCCTTTCGTGCGCGCAACCACTCATTTAAGTCTGTCCCCAATGACTGCCGAACAACGGCCACTCATTTAAGTCTGTCCCCAATGAGTACCGCGGACGGTAATGATCCGTTTTCCTCCGTCCCCAAGGGATCAAAAAAGGCCCGGGTGCCGTGGCATCCGGGCCTTTGCTAGCAACTTGATGTTGCGGGCAGCTTAGAACTTGTGGCCGCACTTCTTGCAGACGCGCAGCTTGTTCTTGCCGTCCTTCTCGTGACCGACGCGGGTAACCTTACCGCACTCGGGGCAGACGAGATTGACGTTGGAGGCGTCGATGGGAGCCTCCTGCGAAACGATGCCGCCCTGCTGGTTGGCAGCGTTGGGCTTGACGGCCTTCTTGACGACCGAAACGCCCTCGACAACGACCTTGTTCTCGGCGGGGAGAGCACGCAGGACAACGCCCTGCTTGCCGCGATCCTTACCAGAGAGAACCTGGACCTTATCGCCCTTCTTGATATACATATATCTCCCCTAACTACAGGGTCTCGGGAGCGAGCGAGACGATCTTCATGTACTTCTTGTCACGAAGCTCGCGAGCGACGGGCCCGAAAATACGGGTGCCGACGGGCGAACCATCGTTGTTGATGACAACGCAGGCGTTCTCATCAAAGCGAATGTAGGAGCCATCCTTGCGGCGGATCTCCTTAACGGTGCGAACGACGACGCAACGGACAACGTCCTTCTTCTTGACGTTGGCGCCAGGGGTAGCCTCCTGGACAGCACCGATGAACACATCGCCGATGCCTGCATAACGACGCTTGGAACCGCCAAGCACCTTGATGCAGCGAATCTTGCGAGCGCCGGAGTTGTCGGCGACGTTCAGCATGGTTTGCATCTGAATCATGGTAGATGTTCCTCCGAACTAAGAACCGAAGAGAGGTGCGCAGCCTTTATACGGCCCGTGGTATGCAAGCCAGGCATACGCACATCTTCGGAAACGTACAAGTCGTATGAGCGACTGCTTATTTAGCGCGCTCGACGACCTCGATGAGGCGCCAACGCTTCATCTTGGACATAGGACGGGTCTCCATAACGCGGACGGTGTCGCCCACGCCAGCCGTGCACTCCTCGTCGTGAGCGTGCAGCTTCTTGGAGCTGGTCATCATCTTGCCGTACTTGGGGTGACGCTTGCGCTCGGTGATGGTGACAACGATGGTCTTGGCACCGGAGACGGAGGTAACGACACCCGTACGGACCTTACGCGAGTTACGCGAATCAGTCATGTTCTCTCCTTAGGTCCTACTCGGCGACAGCGGACTTCTCCGCTGCGATCTCGCGGGCGCGCTGCTCCGTGAGGACGCGAGCGATGTCCTTCTTCACGGTGTTGACGCGAGCGGTGTTGTCCAGCTGGCTGGTGGCCATCTGGAAACGAAGGTTAAAGAGCTCGGCGCGCATTTCCTTCAGCTTCTCAACGAGCTGAGCGTCCGAGAGCTCACGAATCTCTGCGGGCTTCATTAGTTCTCCTCCTTGGCGGCGGCGGCGTCCTCAGCAGCCCACTTGGCCTCGAGAGCGGCCTCCTCAGCCATCTCCTTCTCGATGCGCTGCTCAGCGTTCTTGGCAGCAACAATCTTGGTCTTGATGGGAAGCTTGTGCTGTGCAAGACGCAGAGCCTCGCGAGCGACCTCCTCGGGCACGCCCTTGACCTCGAACATGATGCGGCCGGGCTTGACGACGGCCACCCACTCCTCGGGGTTACCCTTACCAGAACCCATGCGAGTCTCGGCAGGCTTCTTGGTGATGGGCTTATCGGGGAAGATCGTGATGTAGACACGACCGCCACGCTTCATGTAGCGGGTCATGGCAATACGAGCGGCCTCGATCTGACGGTTGGTGATCCAATGGGCCTCGAGAGCCTGGATACCAAACTCGCCGAAATGCAGCTCGGTATTACCCTTGGCCTGGCCCTTCATGGAGCCACGCTGCACCTTGCGGTGAAGAATACGCTTAGGGGCAAGCACTACTGACCCCTCCTCTCGGAGTTACGACGACGAGGACGGGAAGAGCCCTCGAGTGCAGGGTTGGGAACAGGCTGGCCCGGGAGCTTCTCGCCCAGGTAGATCCAGACCTTCACGCCGCAAGCGCCCATGGTGGTGCTGGCGACAGCCGTGCCGTAGTCGATCTTGGCACGGAGGGTGTGCAGAGGTACGCGACCCTCACGGTACCACTCACGACGACCCATCTCGGCACCGCCGAGACGACCGGAGCACTGGATACGGATGCCCTTGGCGCCGGCCTTGCGGGCGGACTGGACAGCCTTGCGCATAGCGCGACGGAAGGCAACGCGGCCCTCGAGCTGCTCGGCGATAGACTGAGCAACGAGGTTGGCGTCGAGCTCGGGGCGCTTGATCTCGACAACGTCGACGGAGAGCTGGCCCTTGGAGACGCCAGCAACCTTCTCGAGCTCGGTGCGGAGGGTATCGATCTCGGCACCCTTCTTACCGATGACAACGCCGGGGCGAGCGGTGAGGATGATGACCTTCACCTTGTCGCCAGCGCGCTCGATCTCGACGCGGGAGACAGCTGCGCGGGAAAGACGCTTCTCGAGGTACTTGCGGATCTCGAGATCGTTACCGAGGGTCTTAGCGTAATCCTTCTCTGCGAACCAGCGGGAGCGCCAGTTCTCGGTGATGCCAAGACGGAAGCCGGTGGGGTAGACTTTCTGACCCATACAGCTTTACGCCTCCTTTCGAGGAGCAACGACGACGGTGATGTGGGAAGTACGCTTCAGAATGCGAGAAGCGGAACCCTTGGCGCGGGGACGGATGCGCTTAAGCGTCGGACCCTCGTCAACATAGGCAGCGGCGACAACCAGGTTGTCGGCACGCAGACCGTTGTTGTTCTCGGCGTTCGCAACGGCGGAACGGAGAACCTTCTCGACATCCACGGCGACGGCGCGGTCGCAGAAGTGGAGGATGTCGAAGGCCTGAGCGACAGGCTTGCGGCGGATCAGATCGACCACCAGGCGGGCCTTGCTGGGGGAAACACGCACGTACTTAGCGACGGCGCGAACCTCGGTGGCCTCAGTTTCAATAGACTTAGTTGCCATTTACGGTTAACCCCCTATTTGGCCTTGTGGCCACGGAACGTACGAGTCGGCGCGAACTCGCCGAGCTTGTGACCAACCATGGACTCGGTAACATACACGGGCACATGCTTGCGGCCGTCGTGGACGGCGATGGTGTGACCAACCATCTCGGGGAAGATGGTGGACGCGCGGGACCAGGTCTTCACGACGTCCTTCTTGCCAGCCTCGTTCATCGCGGTGATACGCGAGAGAAGGCGAGTCTCCACGAACGGGCCCTTTTTGAGACTTCTGCTCATAAGTGCTTTCTCCTAAAACTCGGTATCTGAAATTACTTCTTACGGCGACGAATGATGTGCTGGTTCGAGACCTTCTTCTTCTTGCGCGTACGAAGGCCCTTCGTCGGCTTACCCCAGGGAGTAACAGAGGGACGACCAGAGGTGTGGTTCTTGCCCTCGCCACCGCCGTGCGGGTGGTCGACAGGGTTCATGACGGTACCGCGGACGGTCGGGCGCACGTTCAAGTGACGCTTACGGCCGGCCTTGCCGATGACGATGTTGGCGTGATCGGCGTTGCCGACCTCACCGACGGTGGCGCGGCAGGTAACGAGGATGCGGCGCATCTCGGAGGAAGGCATACGGACGATGGCGTACTTGCCCTCCTTACCCATCAGCTGGCAGGAGTTACCGGCGGAACGGGCGATAGCAGCGCCCTTGCCCGGCTGGAACTCGACGGCGTGGATGAGCGTACCGACGGGGATGTCGGCGAGGGGCAGAGCGTTGCCCGGCTTGATGTCGGCGTCAGAACCGGACATGACGGTCTGACCGACCTCGAGGCCCTTGGGGGCCAGGATGTAGCGCTTCTCACCGTCAGCGTAGTGCAGCAGAGCGATGCGAGCGGAACGGTTCGGATCGTACTCGATCGTGGCAACCTTGGCGGGCACGCCGTCCTTGTTGCGCTTGAAGTCGATCACGCGGTAACGACGCTTCACGCCGCCGCCCTGGTGGCGGGTGGTGATGCGGCCGTTGTTGTTACGACCGGCCTTCTTGGGCAGGGGCTCGAGAAGAGACTTCTCGGGCTTGGTGCAGGTGATCTCGGAGAAATCGGAGATCGTCTGCCAACGCCTACCAGCGGAGGTCGGCTTAAGGTGCTTTACAGCCATTACAATCCCTTTCAATAGGAATCCGTTAGCCATCGCAGACAGGGATTCGAGGTTCTGCCTCGGGTGCGATGACACCGGACGTATACACGGTTCCGGGCGTGTCCATTTTATACGCCCAAAACCTTGAGCTCTCGCCTCCCCTATTTGGGAGGCATGAGCTCACTCAACAGCAGCGAGTCTTAGGCCTGGTTGCCAAAGACCTCGATGGTGTCGCCCTCGGCCAGCGTGACGATGGCCTTCTTCCAAGAACGGGTCTTGCCGGCGACATAGCGCACGCGCTTGGTCTTGGGCTTGACCGTCAGGGTGTTCACGCGAACGACCTTGACGCCGAAGATCTCCTCGACAGCGTCCTTGATCTGATACTTGTTAGCATCCTTGGCGACCTCGAACGTGTACTTGTTCTGCTCCATGCCGGAGAAGGAACGCTCGGACACGATCGGACGGATGATGATCTCGTGGGCGGTCATTTATGCAAGCACCTCCCCGAAGTGAGCGGCGATGTCGGCGGGCATCAGCACAGCGTTGTTGTTGACGAGATCGTAGGTGTTGGCCTCGTCGGCGGTGATGATGAACGTCTTGGGAATGTTGCGGAACGACAGGTAGGCGTTGACGTCCTCATCGCGAACGATGATGGTCAGACGCTTGCCCTCAAGGCCGAGAGCCTTGAGCATGGCGACGGCAGCCTTGGTGGAAGGCTTCTCGAAGCCGTAGTCGTCGACGAGCACGAGCTCGCCATCGGCCAGCTTGGCGGACAGCGCGGAGCGCATAGCCAGCTTGACCTCCTTGTTGTTCATACGCTTAGCGTAGGAACGGGGCTTGGGGGCGAAGACAACGCCACCGTGACGCCACTGGGCAGCACGGATGGAACCCTGGCGGGCACGGCCGGTGCCCTTCTGACGCCAAGGCTTCTTGCCGCCACCGGAAACCTCAGAGCGGCCCTTAGCGGACTGGGTGCCCTGACGCCAAGAGGCCATCTGGCACTTGACGATGTGGTGCATAACGTGGATGTTCGGCTCGATGCCGTACACCTCAGCGGCGAGCTCGGCCTCGGCGACCTTCTTGCCCTCGCTGTTCTTTACTTCAAACTTTGCCATTTAAGTGTTCTCCTTGGTATGACGCTGGGCTAAATGGGCTGGGCCCTTAGGCCATACGGATGGCGACGAGACCATTCTTGGCACCCGGGACAGCGCCCTTGACCAAGATGAGGTTCTGCTCGGCATCGATGCGGACAACGGAAAGGTTCTTGACGGTAACGCGCTCGTTACCCATGTGACCGGCCATCTTGACGCCCTTGAGGACGCGCGCAGGATAGGCGCACTGACCGATAGAACCGGGGTGACGCTGGAAGTGAGAACCATGCGTCATAGGACCGCGGCGCTGACCCCAGCGCTTGATGCGACCCTGGAAGCCCTTACCCTTGGAGGTACCGATGACGTCGACCTTCTCGACATCAGCGAAATCAGCGACGGTGACGACCTCGCCGACCTTGTGCTCCTCGCCGTTCTCGACGCGGACCTCACGAAGGAAGCGGACAGGCTCGACGCCGGCCTTGGCGAAGTGACCAGCCATGGGCTTGTTCACGTTCTTGGCCTTGATGTCGCCGAAACCGATCTGGACGGCGTCATAGCCGTCGGTTGCCTGAGTTTTAACCTGCGAGACAGCGCAGGGGCCAGCCTGGATGACCGTGACGGGAACGACGTTGTCGTCCTCGTCCCAAACCTGGGTCATGCCAATCTTGCGGCCGAGAATCATGCTGATCAAGATATGATCCCAACTCTCGCGTGGTCTTGGGACAATGCGTACACCACCGAGCGTACGCCCCTAGAGGACCACTACTTACACGACGTGCTCCCCAGTCTTGTATTGCGTCCGGACTACCTGACAACCCTATTAAGCAGGCATTTTGTCCAGCCAGAATACTCCCCTGGTTACACACAGCTGTTTAGTATACACGGCTGCGGGCGTATCCATCGAGATTCATATTTCACTCACATTGTTTACGCAGGTAAAGTGCGTGGAGTCGCCTGGGCTTGGCAGAGGGGCAGCGAAATATATTAAGTTTGCTGCTCTACAGTCCTGCGCAAGACGGAAAGCACATTAAGTGCTTTCCTTTGCGTGCGGAACTCGCGACAAACTTAATATATTTCGCCGCCCCTCTGCCAAGCTCGGGAGACGACACGTTGATGTCTGCTTAACTCTGCTCGCTCAGCTAATTACTTTGTTGAGGGTCCACTATTTGCTGGAGGGTGAACTGGCATTGCATTGGCTCGCCTTCTGCTTGTGGCTTTGCCTCTTCAAAACCGAAGATCATGATGGCGCAATTGGGGAGTTTTGCTGGGAGCTCGAAACCCTCTGGGGCTGCAGCCTTGATGAATTGGCGGCTGGCGCTGCCGTGGCTTACTGCTAGGAGGGTTTCGATGCCCTCGGCGCCCATGAGATTGGTGAGGGTACCTACCATGCGTTCTTGCAGTGCGCGGCTTCCTTCTCCTCCGAAGGGGACCAGGTCCTCGCCCGGGTCCCAGACATCGGTGGGCAGGGCGTCGTGGGGGCCTTCTTCGAAGGTACCGTAGCTGCGCTCGATGATGCCTTCGCAGGGCTCGACTGCTGTGTCCGGGCCGAGGAGCTCGCATGCGACGAGCTGAGCTGTGTCCATGGCTCGGCCTAAGGGCGAAGAGACCACTTTGTCGGGAACGACGCCGTGGTCCTTGAGCCATGCGGCCGCCATTCCCGCTTGTTTCCGGCCCAGGTCGGTCAACGGAGAATCGCAGCGGCCCTGGACGAGCTTTTTGACGTTGAATTCTGTCTGACCGTGGCGGAGTAGATATAGACGCTTCATGCTCTCCCCTTCTGTATAACCTACTTTACTGGCGCAGTCCTATTCGTGGGTATGCCCTACGTAGTCTTCGTCGATCGTGATCTTGGCAATCGACTTGGGATATTCGGATTCGACACGTTTCGCCAACGCGCGCCTTAGGTCCTCGGCGCTCAACGCCAAATCCGAGGGACGTACGCAGTCAAAGATCACATTGGTGTGCGTGGGGCCCGGTACGCAACGCAAGTCGTGAATCGAAAGGCGGCTATCAATCTCCTGAGCCATGGCGTTAATGCGCAAGCGCATGCTTGCCACCTTTGGGTCATCGGTCACGATGGGATCGTAATGAAGCGTGACGATCAAGCCGTCTTCGGCCCTAAACGACTGCTCGATGTTATCGAGCGTGTCGTGACTTTCCAGCGGGCTGGCCTCGGCTGCCATCTCGGCGTGAGCGCTTGCGAACTTCCTGCCCGGGCCGTAGTCGTGAACCATCAAATCGTGAACGCCCAAAACGCCGGGGTAGCTCATGATCTTGTCTCGAATGTGCTTGACCAGCTTAGGATCGGGCGCCTGGCCCAAAAGCGGGCTCACCGTATCCTGGATGAGCTCAAAACCACTCCAGCCGATATAGGCGCCAACGGCAAGGCCGACCCAAGCATCAAGATTGATGCGCGTCACCTGCGAAACAATTGCGCACGCCAGCACAGCACCCGTAGCAAGAACATCGTTCTTTGAGTCCTGAGCGGTCGCACGCAACGTCTCGGACTCAATGCGGTCACCGAGCTTTTGGTTGAGGGCCGCCATCCACAGCTTTACGACCATCGAAAGCACTAGAACTGCCACCAGGGCAAGCGAGAACTCGACAGGTTCCGGGTTGACGATACGCTCAACCGAGGACTTCACCAGTTCGATGCCAATAAGCAGCACGAGCGCCGCCACAACCAGACCCGAGAGATACTCGTAGCGGCCATGTCCGTAAGGATGCTCGGGGTCGGCCGGCTTGCTCGCCAGCCTAAAGCCCAGCACGCTCACGATATTCGAGCTGGCATCGGACAGGTTGTTCATGGCATCCGCCACGATCGAAACCGATCCCGACAGCACGCCAATTACGCCCTTCGCAGCACAAAGCGCAACATTGGCGAGAATACACACCACGCCCGTCAACGTGCCCACGCGCGCACGGTCGCCCTGCGCACGACGAACAATCCACTCAACCATCTATATCCGCCCCCACGGTACTACCTATATATCTATTGCTCAAACGGATTGTAGTGTAGCCACTTTGCCCCACAGATACAAAAAGGCCGCAACCCACACGGGCCACGACCTTGGAACATGACAAAGAAATCGCCCTTTGTCGCACGGGTTTATGCGCTTGCTTCGGCCACGCTCTTCGAAGTTTCGGGTGAATCAGCTCCGTCCCCCGTCGTCTGCCCCTTCGCCGGCACCACGCCAAAGCAGTAGCTCAGCGCCGCAGACACCGCAAATGCCACACCGCCGGCAGCACAGCACCACAGCAGGTTCGAGATGCCACCCGTGGCAAAGCCAATGACCATGAGGACATTCGTCATGCCGATGGTATAGGCCGTAACGTGGCCCACGGCCGCAACAAGGCCTCCGACGGCGCCGCCAATGGCCATGCACGTCAGACACCTGCCATATTTAAAGCCGCAACCGTACAGCGCCGGCTCGCTTACGCCGCCAAGAACACCCGAGATTGAATAGCCCAGCATGAGCGCCTTCTCGTCCTTATCCGCAACGCGAAGCGACGCGCCAAAAGGCATGCCCCAAACGGCGAACGTCGCCATCGTCGCGGCAATCAGGATGCACGAATCCGTTCCCACACTCATAAACTGCGCGTACGCAAGCGATAGGACAACGTTGCTGATACCCGCGATCTTAAGAAACTCCCAACCCGCGGCAAGCCCCATGAGCGTGAGCAGCGACACGATGCCACCGGAATTGCCAAGCATAAACATAAGCTGGCCCAACAGCATGCCCAGATAGCTGCCCGCCGGCGCTGTAATACACAGCGAAACCGGAACCATGACGAGCATGGTTGCAAACGGATCGAACGAAAATGCCACGGCCTTAGGGATAACTCGATGAAAGAAACACTCCACTCGCCATAGCACGGGCACCGAGATGAGGACCGGAATAACAGTCGTCGTGTAATCGTTGACCGGCGCGGGAAGCAGACCATACACGGAAGTCATCGATGCCCCCGCCGTCGATGCGGCATCGACGAGCTTAAGCAGATCGGGCGCAATCAATACGCCGCCCAGCATCATGCCCAGCTGCTCCGAGCAACCGAGCTGGCGGGCGGCCGCCCAACCAAGATAAATGGGCAAAAAGTAGTAGCCGGCGTTATAAAGCCAACTGTAGAACAGGCGATAGATTTCGGAATCGGCAGACCACAGGCCCAGCATGCCTTCGCCCATAATGACGGCGACGGTGCGGAACAACGCTGCGCAGACAATAAACGGCAGCGCCGACATCATGCTTTTGGACAGATAGTCCACCACGGCCGTGGCGTTTGATGAAACCGTCGTTGTAAACGAGGTGTTAGAAACTTGCGACATGGAACGCCTTTCCCAATGTGACATGCGGGCTGCCCCTTTGTCACATCGTGCGGTACTGACCGATTGTGCGGTACTTTTCATAGCGGAGGTTTGTGAGGGTGGCGTCGTCGAGCTGCCCAAGCGTATCGAAGGCATCAAATGCCGAAGACATGACGGCACCGGCGATCTCCTCATGCGACAGGCCCCTATCGTCGACAATGCCGTCGATGATGCCGAGCGCCAGCAGATCGGGGGCCGTGAGCTTCAGCGCCTCGGCGGCCTCATCCGCACGCTCCGTATCCTTCCACAGGATCGACGCGCAGGCCTCGGGACTCACGACCGAATAGGCCGAGCTCGAGAGCATCAGGATGCGGTCGGCCACGGATAGCGCCAGCGCGCCACCAGAGCCGCCCTCGCCTGTCACCACCGAGACAATCGGCGTCTTAAGGCCGCTCATCTCCATGAGATTCTGGGCAATCGCCTCGCCCTGGCCGCGCTCCTCGGCACCGATGCCGCAAAACGCGCCCGAAGTATCGACCAGGCACAGAACCGGTCGACCAAACTTTTCGGCCTGACGCATAAGGCGACGCGCCTTGCGGTAGCCCTCGGGATGCGCCATGCCAAAGTTGCGGCGGATACGCTCTTTGGTCGTGGTGCCGCGCTCGATGGCTATAACCGTTACGGGGCGTCCGTCTTTCCAGCCAATGCCAGCCAACACAGCGGCGTCGTCGCCAAAGTAACGGTCGCCGTGCAGCTCAACGAATCCGTCGAGGCCCAGCGAGATCATCTCACCCGCCGTGGCGCGATCTGCCGAGCGGGTCTGCTTGACAATCTCGAGCGCGGTTTTTGGTGCCGCCGAGCGCTTAAACAAGTGTCCCAGCTTTTTGCCGCGGCGACCCGTATGCACGATTTCATGCGGTGCCCCCAGGCCGGGCGCGTGCCCTTCGTGCAGCGCCAACAGCTCGCCTACCGTGAGCGCAATCTCGCCACGCGGAACAACGGCATCGCAAAAGCCGTGCTCCAGCAAAAACTCGGAGCGCTGGAATCCCTTGGGCAGGCGCTTGTGCATGTTCTGCTCGATCACGCGCGGGCCGGCAAATGCCGTCAGGGCATCGGGCTCGGCCAGGATAATGTCGCCCTCCATGGCAAAGCTCGCGGTCACGCCGCCAGTCGTGGGGTCGGTGAGCACCGTGATATACAGGCCGCCCGCCTCGCTGTGGCGCCTAACCGCCGCAGAAATCTTGGCCATCTGCATAAGCGATGTCACGCCCTCTTGCATGCGCGCACCACCCGAAACGGTAAAGCCGACAACTGGCAATCCCAGCTCGATCGCATGCTCAAATGTGCGGCAGATCTTCTCGCCCACCACGGAGCCCATCGAGCCCATCATAAAGTTGGCATCCATAAAGAAGAGCGCCGTATCGCAGCCGCAGATTTTACCCCTGCCGCACACAACGGCATCGCGCTCGCCCGAACGCTCGACCGCGCCCTTGAGCTTGTCTGCATAACCGGGAAACGAGAGGAAGTCCTCCGACGCCAGATTGGCATCCCATTCCTCAAACGTGCCCTCGTCAACCGTCATGCGCATACGGTCGCGCCCGCTCACGCGAAAATGCTTGCCGCAACGAGGGCAGACCTCAAGGTTGTCGTGCAGGCGCGCCTCATCGATCACACGGCGGCACCCCGGGCACTTGATAAACACGTGGCGCGCGGGAAACTCGGCGCACGACTCGGTCATCGGCCCCTCGAGGACATTGACCGTCTTCGCTTTTCTATTCATCAGCATAGAGATGCCCCATCAGATCGGTGTGGTACATGCCCGACAAGAACTCATCGTTTGCCAGCACGTCGAGCTGCAGTTCGCTGTTTTCGCTCACGCCCTCAATCACGAGCTCGCCCAGGGCCGAGCGCATCTTGCGAATGGCGCCGTCACGCGTGGGCGCACACACGATGAGCTTGCCAAGCATGGAGTCGTAGTACGGCGGAACTTTCGCACCGGTAAACATGGCGGAATCCCAGCGCACGCGCGGACCACCCGGCACACGCAACGCGGTGACCGTTCCGCATGACGGCAGAAAGTCCGGCGTTTCGGCATTGATGCGGCACTCCATGGCGTGGTTGCGGACCGGCATGTCCTCCTGCTCAAAGGGCAAAGGCTGGCCGGCCGCCACGCGCAGCTGCCACTTGACCAAGTCGGTATCGGTCACAAACTCCGTAACCGGATGCTCCACCTGCAAGCGCGTGTTCATTTCCATAAAGTAGAAATTGCCGTCGTCCGAATACAGGAACTCGATGGTACCGGCTCCTTCGTAGCCGACGGCACGAGCCAGGTCACGCGCCGCCTTGTGCATGCGAGCACGAATGTCGTCGTGTCCGTCGAGGCACGGCGCGGGGCTCTCCTCGATCAGCTTTTGGTTGCGACGCTGCACCGAGCACTCGCGCTCGCCGAGCGAAAACACATGGCCCTGCTTATCGGCCATAATCTGCACCTCAACGTGGTGGGCCGGCGCGACGAACTTCTCCATGTAGCACTCGCCGTCGCCAAAAACGGCCTCGCCCTCGGCACGCGCCTCGATGAACGCCTTTGCCGCGTCTTCCACGCACTCGACCTTGCGAATGCCGCGACCGCCGCCACCTGCACGCGCCTTGATGAGCACGGGGCAGCCAATGCGCTCGGCCTCGGCCGTCGCCTCCTCGGGACTTTTGAGCAAATCGCAGCCCGGCACGATGGGTACGCCCGCCGCGGCAGCCGTTCGGCGTGCGGCATCCTTGTCGCCCATGCTGTCGATGACCTCGGCCGAGGGACCGACAAACGCTAGACCATACTTGTCGCAGTCGCGCACGAAGCTCGCCTTCTCGGAAAAGAAACCGTAGCCAGGATGGATCGCCTTTGCCCCCGACTTCACGGCACAGGTGAGCACGGCATCGTCGTTGAGGTAGCTCTCGGCAAGACGCGGGCCGCCGATGCAATACGCCTCGTCGGCAAGCTGCACGTGCAGCGCGTCCGCATCGGCCGTGGAATAAACGGCGACGGTCTTGATGCCCATATCGCGGCACGCGCGGATAACACGGACCGCGACTTCGCCGCGGTTGGCGATGAGCACTTTGTCGAACATGAAGCCTTCCTTAACTTTCGTGCATGAGTGCAAAAGACATATCGGCGCGGCAGCAAACCTCACCGTTGACGCTCGCAGTACCCGTCGCAAAGCGGAACGGCCCGCGCGCACGCGTGATGGAGCACACCAGATCCACCGTGTCGCCCGGGCGCACCGGACGCTTAAAGCGCACCTTGTCCAGACTCGTGTAGAACGGCGTCGCGCCGCGCGCCTCCTCATCGCCCATCAGCAGCACGCAGCAGTTCTGGGCGAGCATCTCGCACTGAATCACGCCGGGGACGACCGGGTTTCCCGGAAAATGCCCCTGCAAAAAGTACTCGTCGCCCGTAATCGTGATCTTGCCGTGGGCCTCGTCGCCCACCAGCTCGGCTTCGTCGAGCAAAAGCATCGGATCGCGATGCGGCAATAGCTTCTTGAGCTCCTCTTTGTTCATGGATATCACCTATCCGATCCTCATGAGGCAGCTGCCAAACTCCACGAGGTCGCCGTCGGCCACGCAGATCTCGAGCACCTCGCCATCCGCCTCTGCCGTCACCTCGTTGAGAACCTTCATGGCCTCGATGATGCAGAGGGTCTCACCGGCCTTGACCTTGGAGCCCACGTGCACAAACGGCTCGTCGCCCGGCGCCGGGGCGAGCATAGAAAACGCCGACCATGGGAGCGGTCACCTCGGTGCCCTTGGGCTCCGGTGCGGCGGCAGGCGCCTGCGCGGCGGGCTCCGGTGCGGCGGCAGGCATGGCGACAGGAGCCACCGCCGGAGCAGTCACGGCACCCGGCATGGGCATGGGCACGGCAACCGGCTGCGCGGCGCTCGCGCGCTCGAGTTCGACCGCGGTGCCATCGGGCTCCTCAACGCGTACGCGCGTGAGGCCGCGGTCCTCCATAACATCGGCTATCTCGGCAAGTCTTTTGGAATCCATGCTCTAGCTCCTCGTATATCTACGCAGCGCGATGGCGGCATTGTGCCCGCCAAAGCCCAGGTTGGTCGAAAGCGCCCAGGTAAGGTCGGCGCGAACCGCGCGATTGGGCGTGTAGTCAAGATCGCAGGCGGGATCGGGTGTGTGGTAGTTAATGGTCGGCGGCACCACGCCCTGCTCGAGCGCCATGGCGCAGGCCATGACCTCGATGGCACCCGTGGCACCGATCATGTGGCCGGTCATCGACTTAGTCGACGAGACGTGCGCGGCGCGCGCCGCGTCCTCGCCGAGCGCACGCTTAATGCCCGCCGTCTCGGACGAATCGTTGAGCTTGGTCGATGTGCCGTGGGCATTGATGTAGAGGCCCTCGGAAGGCTTAACGTCGCCCTCGGCCACCGCCAGCGATATCGCACGGGCAATGCCGGCAGCCTCGGGATCGGGGCTCGTGATGTGATAGGCATCATCGGTGTTGCCGTAGCCCACGACCTCGGCGTAAATGTGCGCACCGCGCGCCTGCGCATGTTCCATGCTCTCGAGCACGAGCACGCAGGCGCCCTCGCCCATCACAAAGCCGTCGCGGTCTGCATCGAACGGACGGCAGGCCGTCGCGGGATCGGGGTTGGTGGTCAATGCGCGGCAGGACGTAAAGCCCGCAACGGCATCGGGGATAATTGCGGCCTCGGCGCCGCCCGCGAGGATCGCGTCGGCATAGCCGTGCTTGATGGCGCGGAACGCCTCACCCACCGCATGGGCAGAAGTCGCGCAGGCAGTCACGACGGGTAGGGTCGGGCCCTTTGCCTTATGGCGAATCGCGATGTTGCCCGAAGCCATGTTGGGGATCATCATCGCAATCATATAGGGTGATGCACGGCGAGGCCCTCGATCGGCAATCGTGTGGACGTTGTCGACGAGTGTCTGCATGCCGCCCACGCCTGAACCCACGTAGACGCCCAGGCGCTCGCGATCGATGGCATCTTCGACATCAAGGCCCGCATCGTGCATGGCCTCGTCCGACGCCGCCAGTGCAAACTGAACGCAGGGGTCGAGGTGCTTGGCATCGTGCTTACCAAAGTACTCGTTGCCGTTCAAAGCCCTTGACCTCGGCCGCCACCTTGACAGCAAACGCATCCGTATCGAAGTGCGTAATCGGACCGATACCGCACGTGCCGGCACACATTGCCGCCCAAGTGGCAAGCGCCGTGTTGCCGAGCGGCGATACGGCACCGATGCCGGTGATTGCAACTCTCTGTTCCATCTTGGTCTCCTCATCCAAGCCGTTGTTCGGCCCTGGTTTCTACATCGCCATTCCGCCGTCGACGCGCACGACCTCGCCCGTAATGTAGGCCGCCGCATCGCTCGCCAGAAAGCGCACCACGCCGGCCACTTCCTCGGGACGCGCCATGCGCTTCACGGGGAATCTGCTCCTCGGTTGCCGCACGCACCTTCTCCGAAAGCTTTGCCGTCATATCAGTCTCGACAAACCCGGGGGCGACCGCGTTCACTCGTACGCCGCGGGGCGCAAGCTCGCGCGCCACCGCCTTGGTAAGCCCTATCACGCCCGCCTTGGAGGCAGCGTAGTTGGCCTGCCCGGCATTGCCCATCAGGCCCACAACCGAGCTCATGTTGATGACGCAACCGCCGCGCTGGCGCATAAAGGTCTTGGTGAGCGCGCGCGTCGTATTGAACGTGCCCTTGAGATTGACATCGAGCACGCGGTCGAAGGCATCGTCGCCCATACGCATGAGCAGGCCGTCGCGCGTGATGCCGGCGTTGTTGACGAGCGACCAAATGGAGCCAAAGTCGTTGAGGACCGTCTCCACGCACGTGTTGACGGCGGCGGGATCGGCCACGTCACATTGATATGCGCGCGCCGTGGCGCCAGCCGCCTCGCAGGCCTCGCACGCCTTGCGCGCCGCATCGACGCTGCCGGCATAAACGACGGCGATATCGTAGCCATCCTCCGCCAGGCCCACGGCACAAGCGCGACCGATGCCGCGTGAGCCGCCCGTGACCAGCGCCACGCGGCGCGATCCGTCGCGCTCGAGCGCGCCGTTGTTCAAGTTGCCCATGTCATTCCTTTCGGGTTACAGCCCTGTGAACTATGCGAGCTCGTCGGCAATAGCCGCGACCT
>ENA-OQMY01000078-OQMY01000078.1-human-gut-metagenome-genome-assembly--contig:-NODE-78-length-34210-cov-2.808086_pt1 | contig 34210 bp, 33 predicted proteins | sample MGYA00242623_ERZ504868 | MGnify/ENA primary metagenome ERZ504868 (study PRJEB26092, sample SAMD00036386) | human gut metagenome | host: Homo sapiens | study: EMG produced TPA metagenomics assembly of...
CGGTCAGCTTGCCCCGGCGATGGTGCGCCCGCCGCTTTCAGCCAGCTGCGCAGCGTGTCGATGCAGATGCCGAGTTCCGCGGCCACCTCCCGGCTGGGCCGCCCCTGCTCGGTGACCATCCGCACTGCCCCCGCCTTGAAGGCCTCATCGTAACGCGGCGGCGCTGGGTGCTTTCGTTCTTTGGTTGACATTTTTCATTACCCCTTTCCATTATACAGATTGTTTTTCTGTCCGGCAAATCGGGTATGGGGGCAAAGAGCTGCTGATGGAACAGCGCCGCCAACTGGCTGCGCGCATCGGCGAGATGCAGGCCGTATTGGACAGGCTGGACAAAAAGATAGAAGGTTACGAGAGCCATCTGCTGAAAGCGGAGCGCAGCCTGAAACGGTGAAGCAATGAAAGAAAGGGAAAGCGGAATCTGCCGCTTTCCCTTTTCTGATGCGTCCTTTTTACTTTTTCGCCCGGTCCAATGCGCTGCATACGGCCATCACCGCCGCAAACAGCACGCCCGCCACAGGCCATATGACCCAGCTTTCCCGCCAGGAATGGCCGGGGAGGCTGCATGCCAGGTACACGGCCGCTGCCACGCACCAGTACACGGTGCTCACCACGCCGGTGATAGAGCTGGTTTTCTTTTTTGTCCGCGTATAATCGCCCTCCTGAAGCAGCTTTTCCATGCTGGCCCAGTTGACGCCGCCCACGATGAAAAAAATCACCCCGAGGCCGATCAGGAGCAGCATGACGGAGAGCATGCCCACAAGAAAAAGCCCGTTTTCCGAGAGGAACGCGCCGCCGAACAAAGGAATGGCAGAAAGGATACACAGGCAGGCGCCCAAAACATTGTACCGCGTGTAGGTGCTGCGGTACTGACGTTGGCGTTCCCGCACCATGCCGGATACACCGTATTCCGTTTCAAACACTTCGGCCTCCAGATAGGCATAAGGGCTCGTCATGCCGCCGCAGGAGATGAACATCGCCACAGCAACTGCGACGAGCAGGAGCATCACGATCATCCCCGCGCCGCCGGCCAGATTTTCACGGATGGGCAGCATGCCCGTCTCGCTGGCGGCAGCCAACAGGAACAGGCAGATGGGGGAGAGGATGCACAAAAAAGTTGGCAAAGGCGATGCGTCCGGCCGTAGCCTGCTTCACCTGAAGAAAAGCGTTGGCCTCCTCCATGGAGACGCGGCGCACCGAGGACGGAATCATCGGATTTCGTGTATTCGGCTTCCGCCAGCTCGTCTTTCAGCAGATAGTCTGTGCTGACGCCGAAGATCTGCGCCAGCTGCAAAATCTTTTCAAGGTCGGGAATGGATTGTGCGCCCTCCCATTTGGAGACGGACTGCCGTGTTACATTCAGTTTTTCCGCAAGCTCCTCCTGCGACCAGCCGCTTTTTTTTCGAAGCTGGACGACCTTATCCGCAAAAATCATATCACTGCACCTCACTGTTTTGTTGCCGGGGCCTGGTGCGCTCCGGGGTGCTTCCAGCATACCCCGCCGGGCGGTTGCGCGCCACCAACCGGCGCCGGGCAATGTGTCAACCGGTGGTTGCACAGGCCGGAGGCCCGTGGAAAAACGGCGTTTTCAGGTGCGCTGCACGCCGCGGCGGCCATCCTGGCGGAACATGCCCAGCAGGCAGAGGAACAGCAGCGCCTGTGTTGCGGGAGCCGCGGCCCAGATGCCGTTCACGCCCAGCATCGGCGGCAGAAGGAACAGAAACAGGGGGCTTGCGCCAAGCGGATCGCCAAAAATAAAGAACAGGCTGCGGCGCGTCTGCCCGGTGGCGTAAAAGCAGGAGGCGTACAGGCGCACCACGCCCCAAAGAGGCAGCGAGGCGACGGCAAACAACAGGGCGGGAACGCTTTCCCGGGCGGTCTCGGACGAAGCGCCAAACAGCAGCGGCAGCTGTTCCCGAGCAAGGAATGTGCCTGCGCACAGCACCGTGGCCACCGCCAGCAGTAAACGCAGCGCGCGGCGCTGTAAATGATGCTGGGCCGCAAGGTCGCCCGCACCGTGGCAGAAGCTCACCAGCGGCTGGATGCCCTCGCCGATACCGGACAAAAGCGGCTGCAGCGCCCCCAGTACATAACTGAGGATGGCGTAGGTAGCAACAGCGCCCGCGCCGCCGTAACGGATGCACTGCCAGTTGTTGAGCATGATGAGCACACTGGCGGACATGGAAAGCCCAAACGGAGAAACGCCCACCGTAAGCAGTTTTTTGCACAGGCGCGGATCGGGGCAAAACTGGCGCGCGTGGACGGGAGCGTTTTTGTTCATAAGCAGGCACAGCAGTGCGGCCAGCGCCGAAAGGCCCTGCGCCGTTACGGTGGCCAGCGCCGCGCCGCGCATGCCCCAGGCGAATACGGCGATGAACAGCCAGTCCAGCAGGATGTTGCACAGCAGGCTGAAAATCATGATGGCCATTGCGGCGACGGTACGCCCGCTTCCGCGCAGCAGAGGGTTCAATCCGCTGTTGAATATCTGCAGGCCGCCCGCCAGCACGACGACAACGGTGTAATCCGCCGCGGGCTGGTACAGCTCGCCTGTTGCGCCAAGCAGGCGGAGCAGCCACGGGTATGAAAGGCCCAGCGCCGCCGTCAGCAGCACGGTGGCCGCACCCAGGCACAAAAGCGTGTTGCCCCGCGCGGCCAGGGCCTTTTCCGTGTCGCCCGCGCCCATGGCGTGGGTCATCACCACGCTGCCGCCGGAGCCGATGCCCAGCCCCGTGGCAAGGATGACAGCCGCGATGGGCCACAGGATGTTGATGGAGGCAAGGCCTACGTCCCCGATGCTTTGGCCGATGAAAAAAACCCGTCGACGATGATAAAAAAATCCCGTCAGAAGCTGGGATGCCATGGCGGGGATGACGTAGCGGTAAAAACTGCTCGTGAGGCGCTTTGGTATGCAAAAAAACAACTCCTTTCCCGTATCGGCGGAGCAGTGTTTGGCCGACACGGTATATTATATCGAAAAGCGGAGTGGATTGCACGGGGGTTTTTATTGAGAAGCAATAAAATACCGAGGCGGAGCTGCCGCTTTATGCGCGTACGGGCACTTCATGCCCGGCGCTTGCAGGATCAAGGCTGCGGGACGGGCTGTAACGTCTGAACCCAGGTCGGAAAGAAAACCACCGTTTTCCGTGGGCCGAACGGCTTGCGTGAAAGCGGCGGCTTTCATTTGATGCGATGGGGGCGGCAGTTCAGAGGTAATCGATGCCCAGCGTGGCAAGGCCGTTAAGATTTAGGCCGGCGGTATTGCCCGCCCGGTATTCGTAAAAGCCCTGTGCGGCCACCATGGCGGCATTGTCGCCGCAGAGCCGGAGCTCCGGCAGATACAGCCGCGCGCCCAGCTTCTTCGCGCCCGCGGCAAGCGTCTCCCGCAGCAGGCCGTTGGCGGCCACGCCGCCTGCGATGCAGATCTGCTTTGCGCCGGTATCCTGCGCGGCCAGCAGCAGCTTTTCGGCCAGAATGTCCGTGATGCGGAACTGGAAGCTGGCGGCCATATCGGCCACGTTCACACGTTCTCCTTTCATCTGCGCTTTGTTCACAAGATTGAGCACAGCTGTTTTCAGACCGGAGAAGCTGACGTTGTACGGGCCCTCTACATGGGGCGTGGGCAGGGGATAAGCTTTGGAATCGCCCGTTTGGGCGGCCCGGCTCACCGCCGGGCCGCCGGGATAGCCCAGCCCCAGCGTGCGCGCCACCTTGTCGAAGGCTTCGCCGGCTGCGTCGTCCACCGTCCGGCCAAGGACCTCGAAATGGGTGTAGTCCTGCACCCGCACAATATGGCTGTGCCCGCCGCTGGCAACGAGGCATAAAAACGGCGGCTCCAGCTCGGGGTGCGTCAGGTACAGCGCTGCGATATGTCCGCGCAGATGGTGCACGGGGATGAGTGGTTTTTGCGCAGAAAGCGCGAGGCCTTTTGCAAAATTCAGGCCCACCAGCACCGCGCCGATGAGCCCGGGCGCAAAGGTGACCGCCACGCCGCCGATTTCATCCAGCGCCGTGCCCGCTTCGTCCAGCGCGGCCCGCGCCACCTGACGAGATATGTTCGATGTGGCGGCGGCTTGCAATCTCCGGCACCGACGCCGCCGTAAACGATTTTAACTGTAACCGCTTCTCATGGCTACAGCCAAATCAAATACGAGGTGCTGGACAAAGGCACAGCGCCTCACAGTGGTTTAAATGCCGATGTGACTGTGAAAGAGAATTTTATATTTCTCGCAGCACGTTCTTCGGAAAATCAAAAAGAAAAATGTTCAGCTGCGGCTGCAAGAAACATCTGGAGGAAAATAATGAGCAGAATATGTGAAGCATTATGCCCGGAAATGTATGATAATCCGGTATTTCATATTACCCCTAAAATTAACAACCCAATACGGAAAACAAAAAAGGCCGAAGCGCCTGTACATGTCGCCGTGGCTACGTCAAAAACGTCATTGACAATGCGTCAATACGCGTTTTTTTTGATGAAAAATTACCCCAATATCGACATAGGCCGTCAACGCCTCTACAACTGGTTCCGACAGGAAGGTGTTATCCCTCAGAATTCCCGAATTCCTGATAAAAGATATGTGAAAGAGGGACTTTTTGAGGTTAGATATGCCGACACCATGTCTCCTAACCGATATGAACCAGTCGCAATGATTTCTCCCAAAGGACAGCAGGTTTTTACCCGCAGCATCCTTAACACGTTCCAGAAAAAGACCGCATAATATCAGGCCATCCCAATCACGGGATGGCCTTTTTGTTGCCCAGAGAGGACAAAATGTGATATAATATAAGAAAAATAAAGACAATCACAGTATTTCGCCTTGCTTTTTGCTATTAAAATACGAAAGGTAAGTACAATGGGATACATAAGAAAAATACAAAACCCATTTTGGCGCTACGAAAATACCAAAATGGGTTTCTGTCTTTCCAAACCTATCTTAAGGGGGAGAAAAAATGAGCAATGTAAAAATCCATCCGCCCATACAAGGACTTCATGGCTGGGGAATCGAATACAACTATGAACCATGCGACCGCTCAGATTCTGATGCTAACACATTTGTTCGAACAGTAAATCAGATAAGAAAAGACTTTCCTGGGGTTTGGTTCCATCAGACTGGCGCTACCATTGAAAGCCATGAAATTGGATTTCGGGGGTATCAGTTTTTTGAATACTGGGGGCCAAACGAAGAAGATGAGACTAAGGAGATGGCGGCCAGGGTCGCCGCTGTACTCGGATGCCTTATAGAAGATTAAATATGGAGGTGTTAAAATGCAAAATGTCCAACAAGGCAAGATATTCGTAAAAAACCCTGATATGCTTCTGTCTTGGTATGGAAGTATCCCGTATGATGATGCAAAAAATACAGAGACATACATTCGCGAAGCCCTCAAGAATGAAATTCCATTCTCAAAAGAAGCAGTATCCGCTGCATTTAGGCAGTACGCAATGACCGGGTTGACTCAGACATTTGAGTCGAGATGGCCAGAACACCATAAAGAAAGCACTCTGCTTCTCAAAACATTCCTCGACTATTATCAAAAAGGGATTGAGATAAGATGTGGACTTTGGCTTGAAAACCAAATTGCGTACATCTATATGGGTAATAAAAAAACCGGGGTTTGTGTTTGTGGAACCAGAACGCTGGTTTGAATTTATCCCAGACGAAGACTTTTCTAATGTTAGCCCAGCAGAGTTGCAAGCGTTAAAAGCCCCCGAATATGGAAGACGGAGCAACGGCCGGCATTATACCATTGTCGCAAAAGAACCTGACTAAAAAAACAGTAGTTGGACTCCAAAACTCGCCAGTTAAAGTAAGCTGATATTTCTGACTCTTAACGAAGAAATTCGAAAAAGTTTGAAAAGAGGAGAAACAGAAGAACTTGCTGAGCTCAAAGCAAAAAATGAAGAGATGAAGCTAAGAGCTGTGGCGTAAAAAAAAGATGCTATGCTTTTCCGAAACTGAATGCAAAAAATGGAAGAGATGGAGGAACAAAAAGAAAAACTGGAAAACCAAATCTATCTTCTCGAATCTCAAATTTTTGCGATTCAATGTTATGCTGGCGAAACAGTCAATTTCGTTGCTTTGCGCACCGGTAAGGAAGCGGACGAAGCAGAACCTGTTGTTATACACCAAAAGCTCAGATATCTCGATGAAGAGCTTGGTAAGCTGGCTTCGCTTTATGAAATCCAGTGGAACGAAATGGGCCTGTTCGAAGAGTTTTTAAAACACAGTCCACTTGCCCTTGATACTTTTGCCCCAAATACTCGCTGCGTTGTACTGATAAGGGTAAGTCGTACCGGAAAAACTCTTGGTGCGGCAAATAAGCCTGGGTATGAAAATATGCTTGAGCAGTACGACTATTTTCACGGTTCCACAGTTGGTATCCTGATTCGAAACGGCGATAACCTTTATCTCGGATGGACAGATGAGGACCACATTAAGATTGAAGACAACCTCGTTAACAATGTTGTGGACCTTGATGGAGAAATTGCCCCTGAGCATTTCACCTTTGAAAGCGACCGTAAAGCTTTCTTGAAAAGAAAAAAAGCCCACCGCAAAAAGGTAATGTCCGATATTTTGTCGCGTATCTTTGTATCCAATATTCTTCAGGGTATCATAGACAATTCAAACATTCTCAAACTCCCGGAAGGAACACGCTTCGATAAAGAGTCGCCGTATATCAAATATGCTTTAGCTGACGCTTGGCTTGAAGATAACCGCTTCGACTCTTTTGGCAAAATCATTGCGAAGTGTAATGAACGCGTCACAATGGGAGATACAATTCTTACCGTACAGAGACTCGTTCCGGAGCATGACCGTTTCTGGGGAAGTAATTCCTGGGCAAATGCAAACCGCCCGTGGGAGAATTCTCGCGGCAGAGGCGACGCCAATCGCACACACGATTGCAGCGTAAGCGATTGTACCCTTTACAAGGTAAACTTGGTTGAGTATGACGAACCGCAGCAGATGGTTCGTTATCGCTTCCGTATGCCAACTTTTACTGGAGAGCCGAGTGAAGACAGATGGCAGTATAGTGAGATTGAAGAAAAATACTGGGAAGAACCTAAAGAAGGAGAGAATAAAGAATTTGTCCTCTCTTATTCAAAACAGATTCGGCATGTTTTTGTCTCGGTAGAGAAAGAAGAGAATTGGCGCCGCTATGGTGTACCATATTCTCGCCCGCCCAGAGCAAACTTTGAACTCTATCAGAATGAATATATCAATCTAACCTACATGAATTCTGTTTGGCTCAACTGGGCAATCACACAGAAGAAATTAGGAGATTGGAAAATTGGCGGTCAAGATGTGGATTACGCTTATGGTATACGATATCTCAAAGCCGCTATGGACTTTGTTCGCAAAAGAGAAGAGCAGGAGAAGGCGCTGTTAGACGCTGTTGACCCTCAAATTTGTGAATGCAAAGACTGGCCAGTTAAAACTGACGGAGTGGAAGCTGGAAAAAAGCGTCCGTGAATTGAACGAATATCAGGCAAAAAGATTTGCAAAGTCTTTTATTGGGCGTTGACTATCCCCGAAAAAGTGAGACTATTTTAATAATCAATACAAAAAGGCGAATTTCGTACCACGTAAGTGGCGCGAAGTTCGCCTTTTTGTTTTGAAATAAAAATGTTGGGAGAACTAATATGAACGAAATTTGTAAAAACACTGCATTGGCTCAAGACACCCGAGGCCAAACCCCAAACTGCACAGAAGGAGCTGGGATGAGCAATGTTGTAGAAGGCTTTTTTCTCAGCTATTGGGATTCTGGAGCGGTGTTTAAAGCGCCTTGTTGCGTAAATTCTGAAAGCAAAGAGGTGTTCAGCATTATGTATGTTGGACACCCGGGCGATAATGACGAGCTTATAAATGAAGCTGTCGAAATCGACGAGCTCGAATACGATGTCACCAACATCGACGAAATCATCGAGCTTGAAAGCCGCAAAGATGCGTACTACAAGCTTTTGGAAGTGAAAAAACAAAGCGGTTACTGGTACTCGACAGAAGGCAAAAGTTTGGAGAAAGCACTTAAATCTGTTAATCCAAGAAGAAAGGGAAAGTAAAATGGATGGATATTATTCAATGGGCCTTTCCGGACTCGCTATTACACTCGAGTCTAATGGCGAAAACGTCCAATATGAACTTGTTGGCACAGACAACAACTCCTGTGTTCATCGCTCAAAAATTTACTACACAGCAAATGGACGAGCTTTTTTCATGGCTTTTGGGAAAAGAGTACATCTCGATGATTGTTTGAGCGCAAAAATATAATTTTGCATGTACAAAACGGACAAAATATGATATAATATAAGAAAGTAAAAAATAAGGGAGGACATTAAAATGCCCTATATTATCGCTGGCGCTATCGTGCTTCTCATTATCCTGATTGTTGGCATGGGGTACAAAAAGGCCCCGCCCGATACAGCATTTCTCATCTCTGGTATGAGGAGAAAAATTGTTATCGGCAAAGCCACAATTCGAATTCCGTTCCTGGAACGTCTTGACCGCCTGAGCCTGAAGCTTGTCCCGGTCGACGTAAAAACCTCAACTGCGGTGCCTACTGCGGATTACATCAACATCTCTGTGGATGCCGTGGTAAACGTAAAGGTCTCCGATAAAGAAGAGCTGATTCGTCTTGCTGCTCAAAACTTTCTGAACCAGGATTCCGAATATATCGGCGCTGTTGCCCGAGAGGTCCTGGAAGGCAATATGCGTGAGATTGTCGGCAAGATGCGTTTGGCCGAAATGGTTTCTGACCGCCAGAAGTTTGCTGAGTTGGTCCGAGCGAATGCCGAACCCGATTTGGCCGCTATGGGTCTGGATATCGTTTCTTTCAATGTCCAGAATTTCAACGACAACAACGGCGTAATCGAAGACCTGGGTATCGACAACATCTCCCAGATTAAGAAAAATGCCGCGATTGCCAAGGCACAGGCCGACAAGGAAATTGCTGTGGCAAAAGCCGAAGCTGACCGTCAGGCCAATGATGCCAGAGTGAATTCTGACCGCGAAATCGCCAAGCAGAATAACCAGTTGGCGCTGGAACGTTCTGCTTTGAAAGAGAAAGAAGATTCTGCACGCGCCCGTGCCGATGCTGCCTATGAAATCCAGAAACAGGAGCAGCGCAAAGTTATCGACGTAGCTTCTGCTGAAGCCGACATTGCGGCTCAGACTAAGCAGGTCGAACTCAAGGCTCGTGAAGCCGAGGTTGCTGAGCAGGAGCTGAACGCCCGCATCAAGAAGCAGGCCGATGCAGACCTGTATCAGCGTCAGAAAGAAGCTGAAGCCAAAAAGTTCGAGATGGAACGTGCAGCTGAAGCTGAAAAATACAAAAAGGCTCAGGAAGCCGAAGGTATCCGTCTGGTCGGTGAAGCTGAAGCTGACGCTATTCGACAGAAAGGTCTGGCCGAAGCAGATGCCATGGAAAAGAAAGCTGAAGCTTACCAGAAGTATACTGGCGCTGCTGTTGCAGAAATGCTTATCAATGTGCTGCCCCAGGTGGCAGAACAGATTGCTCAGCCGCTGTCTGCCATTGACAAAGTCACCATTATTGGTGGCGGCGAAGGCGCCGGCAGCGGTGTCGGCTCGGTTGCCGACGGTGTTCCCATTGTAATGGGGAAACTCTTCGAGTCCATGAAAGCAGCTACAGGTATTGACCTGAGCGAAATCGTACGCGCTGACAGCTACGATGCGAAAGTGAAACGTGAAATCACTATTGCCGGCGCTGTTCCGGTAGAGGCTGCTGTACAGGCAGATGCTCCTGACCACGAAAGTGAAAAGGACGACCCTGCCGATACGCAGTAAGTAAAAAGTGGGAGGCGAGAGCCTCCCACTTATACATATATGCTAAATCACCATTTAGCACACCACCAAAGCCGATTTAAAGAAAAAGGGGAATATAAGGAAATTTGAATCTGAAAAGAACACCTATTAAAGTCATTCTTCTGTGTTGCATGACAGCTAATCATATCGCAATGGTATTCAGACCACAAGAACCTCTCTACTCTTTCTTTATGTGTATCGGAATGATATGTATGCCACTGTTTTCCTTGTTCCTTGCAGAGGGATTTGGGTTTACAAGAGACCGAAAAAAATATGGGGCACGAATATTGTTTTTTGCAATCATATCCCATTTTGCATTCAAGCTGGCTTTCCTGGAGGAATACCCGATAACCAGTGTTATGACAACACTTTATATTTCATTTTTATTGCTTTGTGTAATTCATTCAGGCACCAATAGAGTGGCTAAAAATCTATTGGCCATTGGATTGCTTTTTTCGTCATTGCCTTGCGACTGGGGGCTTTGCGCTCCACTGTGGGTTCTCGCTTTTGACTGTTTCAAAGAGAAGAGAAAACAAATAATTGCTTTCTTAGCAATTGGATTTGGATATGCGGTCGCATGGTCTTTCATCATGAAACCAAACCCTTATATTTTCGCTTTTGTTCTTGCAACACCAATTATTTATATGTATAACGGCCGGCAGGGGAAATCTTCGCCGTTCGTTCGAAACATATTCTATATATATTATCCATTGCACCTGTTTGTTCTTGGTGCAATCAGATTGGGGGTACAAGTATGGTCGTGAAATATGGAGAAATCCTTGAAGTGAATGAGGATGGTTCTGTTGTAATCGTTGTGCCGATGGGCAAAGACGCGTACATCATTGACCGCCAGCAAATTGAGGAATGCGAGGTGCGCTTTAAGGACGGAAGAAAGATATCTCCTTCGCAGAGAAAATATATCTATTCTCTCCTCAATGCGATTGCAGAGTATACGGGCGAGTCGACAGGTGTAATAAAGGAAACAATGAAAGAAGGATTTGCCAAACAAATGGGGATATCCCCGGATTTCAGCCTGAGCAATGTAGATATGACGTTGGCAAATAACTTCCTGGACTTCCTAACAGAAATGGTCTTGGAAAACGATATCCCCACCAAATATCCGATTTCGGAAATGAGCGGAGATATAGGGCGTTACGTATATGGATGTTGCGTCAGAAACAGATGCTGTATCTACAACAAACCCGGCAGACTTGTGAATCTCTCGAGGCCCGAACAGCCGATAGAAGTGGGGGATTATATTCTTCCGTTGTCAAAAGAGGCAGAAACTGAACTGAATAGGGTTGGAATCCAAAATTTCCGGCAGACAAGGCACATTCAGCCGGTTAAGGCAGACTCGTATCTCGTGAGCAAGCTTAAATTACAAAAAACAGCCTAAAAAAATGCGGCACAAAAATGTGCTGCTTTTTTTCTTGTTTTACCCCGAAAATCAAATATTCTTAAAATCAGAAAATATCTGTTAGGCGTCTAAAGAGGGCAGGCTTTTGGTGCGTTGACAGCCTATTTTCATGTTAACACAAGAAACTTGAGAAGGAGAGATAGTAACATCATGACTAAGACAAAATCTTTTAGCCATATCATCGCGTGTATGCTCGCGGTTGTTATGGTTCTGTCGTGTCTTTGCGTTCCTGCATTTGCTGCACCTCATCCCGAAGACGGAATGCTGCCTACCAAAGAGGTAACCCCTGTTGGTACGAAGTCTTTCTACAAAATCGACATTGAGAACGGCATCGTTATTTATGCAGACACTGACGACGGCACGGGCTGGACGGCAGTCCCTTCTGCCTATATTACAGGAAGCTCTTACAATGAGGGCAATATTCCCTACGGCGCATATATCGTGGACGGAGACGAGGTCGTGTTCGTTCCACTGAGCGAGTGCCATCAGACTGAGTCGGGAGACTACGAGTATTATCATGGCACAAAAGACAGCGCTACGGTTTCCGAAAAAGTGGACGAAGCGACGAACGAAGACCCGACAATGGGTACAAATTTCTACCTGCACGTTGAGAACGGCATCGACCCCGATGGCCCAAGCAAAGAGGACACTGTTTTCGGCAGCACCGATGACGGCCGCGTTTCTTACGAATTCACCATTCGTACCAAATCTTCGTATCAGCTGAATGCTACGGTTCCCATGTATGTTTGCATGTATGGTTACCGTGGGACGGGCACGGTGGTCACTCCTACGAGCGACGCTTATAAGCTCAAGAACTATTCCACTGTCAATATGGACAGCAATGCATCCGTCGTTGACATTGTGAAGCTGACTTCCTATTCGCAGATTAAGGATACTGAACACTCTGACGAGAATCTGGTTGCTATCGCCTACAATGCTGCTCAGGGCAAGTATATGTGGTGGTACAGCATGCCTTCTGAGGAAGAGTTCGCAAAGTATGAGGGAAAAGGCTGGGTCATCAATAAAGACCTCGCCGATGAGAACCTGAATGCTTCTGGTGAGTGCTACGTCATCTATATCGACGACACTTGGGACTTCAAAGCCGCTGGCGTTCTGGATGGAGTCGTTCTGCGCCAGAGTGTTAGCGAAGTCGACCCCAATCATCCTCTGAGCGAGGACCTTATCTTCAACGAATGGAACTTCGGCAAAACACCAGCTGTTGGTAACAATAGCGAAGGTGGTGAGAACGAAGGCCTCGCTATCAAGGTTACTGAGCTCCAGGCTGTTCCTGCAACATGGCGAATTGTTCCTGTAAGCACCGGTATCTCTGATATCCGTCGCGGCGAGCTGGCAATGAGCATTGCTCCTACGAAGGCTATTGAAGACGCTTCTGCTATCGACCTGGCAAAATGCAGCGCACCAATCGACATCACTGAGCGCGGTTGGTTCATGGACGCTCCTGAAATCGGTGCCGACGGCGAAACTGTCGACGTTCCGACTGAGCTGCCTCTCATCACCTCTGCCCGCATGGCTGGCGGTAACGTCAACCCAGCAGGTTGCACGAGCGTTGTTCGTGTCATCTACACGGTCACTCCGATGTTCAGCATCGACGATGGACAGACCGGTACTGTTGGCGCTGACGCTGTGACAAGCAACCGTGCTGCGTAACCCTTAAGGGTTTCTATTTATACCCCCGGGACCTGCCTCCCGGGGATATACCTTTCAACTGTAGTGGCCTCCTCGTGGCGAAAGGTGGGAACGGTATAACCGGCTAACACTACAACTTTGGCTTGCGTTTCAAAAGCAATGCGGGCCGACTCTATTTTGCAGGAAAGCTGATAGCTTATGATACCCTGAAAAATTTAAGAAAGGAGAGTCGGCTTGTATGGCCGACGAAAAAGAAGATGCAAGACAATGAACTCATGACAACTCCTGAAACTACGGAAGCGCCGAAACGAAAGAAAAGCAAAATTGCGGCAATTATTGCCATTATTGTCGCTCTACTCGTTCTCGTTTTTGGCGGGCTGTTTCTTTACAGCAAACAAAACGATGACCTTGCCAGCCTGGAAAACGAAGTAAAAGCCGAATTGGGCCAGCTGGAAAATAAGAGCAATGAAGAAGTGCAGGCCGCACTGGATGAAATCATTGAAGAAGGCACAATTCGCGTTTCTATCAATATGAACCCGGTATTCCCGACCGGCGATTCCAATGGCACACTTCAGCTTGAAAACCACCCCAATAACCACTACAACCTTCGTTGCGTCATCACGGCAGACACAAACGATGATGGGCAAGAAGAAGAAGTCTATCATTCGGGTCTTATGCCGGTTAACTCCCATATTCAGGAAGACGTTCTGAGCGTGGACCTTGACAAAGGTGAGTACCCGGCAACGGCTACATTCACCGCATATGACGTGGACACAGATAAAGAAGTGGGTGTTGTTGTTGCCCAAATTCGTATCTCGGTCCTCAACTAACCAATTATCGGAAGTAAAAAACGTTGGATAAAAAACTTTTTTACAACAAAGTTGCTTGTAAGTTTTGCGATTGAACTAATTGTAATCGTAATTTTAATTCTAACTTTCCAGTTTCACACCAATCCATCTTCTGCGCCAACGACTGTTGCGTCTGGACAAAATCAATATCAGTCCGAACAAACAGAAAACAAAGTAGTTAGCAACAAAGAAATCCAAGCGGAAATGAACAAGATACTTGAAAGTATGGAAGAAACTCCTAAATGGCTTTCTTCTCGTATCAATCAACATCTTGTATTCCTAACCGGAGACGCGGAAGGCGGAATCATGCTTGAAAACTTCACCTCACAACACTTGTTTGATAAAGTGTGTAATTACAGCAGATGTGAACAGTGATGGAAACGGAAGAAAAACTTATACGACTCTGGTCTTATGCCTATCAACTCCCATATTCAGAGCGATGTTTTTGAGCGTGGACCTTGATAAAGGAGAATATGAAGCTACGGCGACATATACAGCATACAGCACAGATAATGTCACAGAAATTGATTCAGTTGCAATTCCAATTCACATTTCCGTCCTTGGTTAAGAAAGGAGTAATGCATCATTGAAAACCAAAGCTTTTCGAAAGGTGTCGGCAGCACTTATGGCAATCATGCTTGCGTTTGGAGCTTTTTCCATGACTGCTCTTGCTGAGGAGCTCCCCGTTGACATTCCGACGCCGGACAAGGCAACTGTTTCAGAGGAAACAGATAAGGCCACAAATGAAGACCCCGACATGGGAACAAAGTTCTATATGTACATTCCCCCTGATGTAGTGCCCAACGATTACCCACAGATGGGCGACGAAGGAATTCCCGTTCAATGGTTCCTTGCCGGAGCTATTGTAAGCGGAGTAGCTTATCTTGGGGCAACCGCATATGCCCATGGCGGAAAAAAAGAAGCTGTCGCGTAAAGCGGCAAAAGTTTTCAGTTACGCGGCCCTTTTCGTCTTCTGCTTTTTCAGCCTTGCTGCTACCAGTAAATTGTATGGGACTTGGAAAACCAATGAAACCAACGATACGCTGCGTGAGCTCAAGGCTGATTTTGTTGATACGGGAAAAGAGGACGAATGGACGCCTGAACTTCTAAGCATAAACGAAGATTATGTCGGCTGGTTAACTGTATATGGCACAGGTGCGGATGGTCCGGTTGTACAAGGGGAAGACAATGACGAGTACCTTCGCAAAGATTTCTATGGAAATTACCAGGTGTCGGGGACATTCTTTATGGACGAGATGGTTGACGTAGAGGATGAAACAGGAAATCGCATCATCTATGGGCACATGATGAACGACAACACGATGTTTGGAAGTTTCAAACAATACAAAAACCTTGAGTTCTTCAAGAAAAACAACATCATCCGCTGGGAAGACCGATTCGGAGAAAGCTATTATAAGCTTTTTGCCGCACTCCTTGTGTCCGGCTCTGCAACCAATACAAACTACCTGAACATTCAGCAATGGGCGGGGCATCTGGATGAAGAACAAACCCAGGAAATGCTTCAGACCCTGAAAGAAAGAGCCTATCTCTATCAAGAAGACCCATTTAGAGGAGAAGGCCAATATATTTTTCCTTGTCACATGCGAGTATTCGCAATACAAAGGAAAGCTTGTGCTTGTCGGGGAGAAGCTCTGATTAACGCCCGGTTCTACCGGGCTTTTTTTTTACTCAAATCGACATGCGTACATAAAATCACCTGTGGAAGGGGGAGCATCGAAAAATGAAAAGGCAAGACGCACAACTCTATACTTCCGAAATCTTCACCGATTTCTTTAATCACGTCATTGCGGCAAACAACAATGGCAAAGAATCGTTGTACATCATGGCCACAAACAGAACAAAGAAATACTTAAAGCTAATTCGATGCGATAGCAAATCCTCCATTCTGGTTGACCGAGTTGTAGACGGAAAGGAATACCCTGCTTGGAATAATGTTATCCCGGATGTTGCATCAAAAAAAGCTTGAAATGTTTTTCTCCATGAATTCTTTCTTTGGCGAGAGATGCACAAACAAAATTCATAGTCTTCAAAACTGCTGGGTGGATGTAGATAACCACAACAATATCGTTACATTTGAAACCGCAGAATCATTTTGCCACGATTTATTCTGGAGATTAAAGCATGATGAAATTCCTCTACCTTATTGTGTATTCACCGGCAGAGGAATTCACCTTTTCTGGCCTCTAATCCCTTGCGAAAAGAAATACCTTTCTGCTTGGTCTTGCGTCCAAAAAGCCCTTATATACTATGTCGAAGAGGTTTTGGAAGGCCTTGATTATATGACAGGTTGGAGTGTCGACACAAAAGTTCAAGATGTGGCAAGGATAATGCGCGTACCCGGAACATTTAATAAATCAGCGAATGTCTGGACGCGATTCATTACAGACGAACACGGTGCTCCAAGCACAATTGAACATCTTTGCTCTGCTTTCTCCATTACTGAAGAAGAAATAAAAAAAGAGAAACGAGCTCTTAGATGTTTACAACCAGACATCATTTCAACAGCAACGAATGAAGATATCTCTGCGGCCGAACAAAGATTGGCTGCTCTCTATGAATTTGCACAGAGAAGGGAAATGAACCTGGAGGGAGTACGCAACACCTTTACAACTATACTGGCAAGTACACTTGCGACAATTGACCCCTCGACGGCTGCCCAGAAAACATTAACATTCTGCAAAAAGTTACAGCCTGCGCAACCTGTTAGCGAAATCACGGCTACAATCGCATGCTGCCTCCGCTATCAATATAAGTGGAAAAACGAAACCATTGCCGAAAGACTTGGCATGACTCGTGAAGAATACAGCCTCTTTACAAAAATTCGTGTGAAGAAGGCTTGTTTAAGTGCGCTTAGAAAAAAGACCAAAAACAAAACAAGAAACGAATCAAGAGCTCTTCGCAAAAAAAACGAAGGAGTCCCTTTATAACCAAATTCCAGTCTTATTTGTACAGGGACATTCCTATCCAGAAATTGCAAAGCTACTCGGTATCAGCCTGAGCACAGTAAAAAGACATGCTCGGGTACTTCTGAGACGTTCGAGAAATGCTTTGGTGAAAAAATACAGAACTCATAAAATTAGAGAAACGGTCTCTCGTATCAGAGAGGGCCGTGTTTCGTTATGCCTGCTGAATCATAAGACCGAGCAGAGAGACGCCAAAATTGAAAAGGACGCCAACACATGTCTTCTTTTTTTGGCTGAAGCGGTGTCAAAATGGTGCGTAAATAAATATTCTAAAGGCGCCATAATTAGAAACGGGCCTCCAGACATTCAGCTATCAACTCGTGATTCACGTTAATTCCTCATAGCTTGCAGGCAAATAGCACTTTGCATTTGCGACAAGTTTGTAAAAGTTTGCATAATATAGACAATATGGACAATTTATGATATAATATAAGTAACGCGCAGTAGCGTTAATAATCGAAGGAGGTGTTTTAGATGTTCAAAAAACTCGCGTGCATTGGGCTTTCTGCTGTAATGGCTGTTTCCTTGGTTGCGTGCGGAGGCGATAAAGCATCGAGCTCTTCGACTACAGAGCTTACAGACGAGGTAATGACTTCTTCTCTGGAAGCGATGGCAGACGAACTGGAGCTGCACATGAAGGAGTCTGACCCCGATGTTGATGTGATGTTTGTTGTCGCTGAGGATGGAAGTTGCAAGCTCGTAGCTGTTTCCAAAGACGAAGCAGAAGAAACTGAGCTGGAACTGAATACCGCTGAGTCGGTCAAAGACATGTTTGCCGCATATCAGGAAGCTGGATTCTTGTCCGAAACCGGCGAAGTTCTTGGTTTCCCTGAGCTGCCCGAGGTTGACGAAGGTGATGCTTCCGAATCTGTGCCGGCCGAGCTACTGATGGACAGGAAGAGGTCATTGACACAACTGGTTTGACCAGCGAAGGTGGACAGATTGCTGGATTCCCCGGTGAGGGAACGATTGATGTCGGCGATGTAGAAGTCGACAATAGCGAATCTACGTCTGAGGTTTCGAGCGCTGCTGAATCTACGGCAGAGGCATCAAGTGTCGCTACGGAATAATGTCCGCCCCCTTCTTTTCGAGAAGGGGTTTACATATGACAATAAGTCATAAATATAGGTAAGGAGATTGTGTAGATGAAAAAAATTATCGCAGTCATTGCAGCCGCAGCGATGACTTTGGCCATGACAGCCTGCGGACCCGCCGCGAGTTCCTCATCAGATACCGTTTCTGATACGGTGGATTACAGCTATGGGCTTACAGAAGAGGGGTATTATGAAGGGGTTGACCTTTCTGAGTACGTTACTCTCTCTGACAGCTACAAAAACCTTTCGATTTCTCAAGAAAACGTATCGGAAACCGAAGAGGACTGGGAGAACTACTATACCTATGTCGCGAGTATGGCAGGGACAAAAAGTGAAGTTCCGGATGCGACTGCCGCTGACAAAAGTTTTGTAACCATTGACTTTAAGGGCACAATTGATGGCAAAGAGTTTACCGGCGGAAGCGCAACAGACGTTGATTTGCAGATTGGTTCAGGCGCTTATCTGGAAGAGTTTGAAACCGGCATTATTGGGCATAAAGCCGGCGACACATTTGACATCGAAGTTCCGTTTCCCGAAGGATACGGCAGTACAACCGATGTTGATGGAAACGAAATTGATTTGAGCGGCAAAACCGCTACTTTTTCTATCACTCTGAAATCCGTAAATGAATATGTGCTGACGGATGAAAACATCGAAAGCTATTATTCGACGGTCAATGAGACTCGAGAAGACAAGATTCTAAATCTTGACGGCATGCGTACGTATGCAAAAGAGATGATTGAAGACACAAAGCTGCAAAACGAGGTTCTTGCACGCTTGCAGGAAGAGTGCAGCGTGAGTGAAATTCCAGAAGCTGTAATCGACGCGTATGTTCATGTGGAGATGGAGCTGGTGGAACAAAACGCATCTTCTGCTGGTCTTACTTCTGAGTCTTTGGTACAGATGAACGGTTTTGAGTCAGTTGAAGACTACAAAAACTATATCACAGAGAATCCCGCTTCGTATCTTGAAAATCAGCTGATTCTACTGGCTATTGCCGAAAACGAAGGCCTCCAGTATGATGAAGATACCTGCCGAAACACTTTCAGCGGAGAACCGAGCGAACTCATTGAGCTTTATGGCCAAGGATACGTTTATCAGAACGTTCTTTGCCAGAAGGCGCTTGATTTTGTTCTCGAAAATATCGCTATCAGCTAATCAGAAAACAACGGAGGGTCTATGTAAAACAACTTTGTTTGTTGAGGACCCCATAACCGCCATGGATAAATCCCTGGCGTTTTTTTTGATATGGTCCTCATTCGTCTTCCCAGTGTACAAGAAACTGAACACTGGAATTCACCTATACCACTCAATGATTATGTTGAGATTAAAACGGAACGCTATGAGTATGATAACTTTTTCAAGTTAATGTATGTATCCGGCGCTACAGCTCTTCAAACAAGAACCTTATGGGATGACCTTCATCAAGAAGGACTGTGGAAGAAGATAAAGAAAATTCTCAAACCAGATGGTACAGTTATCATCTTACCCCTACCGGACAAAACACGCTCAATGTCGAAAAAAACCATCAGTTTCCATTACGCGCACTTCACAATTGGCACAAAGCAAGTAATCCCAAAGAAGCGGATGAAATAGAAAAATACTTGTTTTTTCGCTTTTTGCTCCATGTGAGAAGGCCAGAAAGCCGTTGCCGCAAGAACTGATGTATCCGGCTGAATATAAAAACATTGGGAAAGAAAACGGCAAAATGCCTGTGATTTTGTGTAAAAGACTGATTGAAGCATATACACTGCCCGGTCAACACATTCTTGAAATCAATATGACTGACGACGCTTTTTTAAAAACGTGTCAGAGGACCGGTCGTTATTTTACCGGAATTAAGCGCAAATAATATAGACAAATTGGACAATATATGATATAATATAAGAGTAGGGAAACCTACGACACTTCATTTTTCATTTTTTCCTTCCAGCAGAGGGGTACACCCCCTCTGTATACATATTTGTAAAACCGGTCAGGAAGCCGCAGCATAAGCTGTGGACGAATGGTCGGGGTTTTTAAATATGGAGAACATCAAATGCACCAGCTGCTATGGCAGATGCAGAGAAAAAAAAGCAACAAACACAAAAGGAGAAGACGTTATGAAAGATAAAAAAGATAAAGTGCAGGTAGTGCTGATTCTTTTTGTCGTTATCGGTGCCCTTGTGTTTAGTGTTGCAGGTTTTGTTGGGGCTTTTAAAGACAAACCGTCAGAAGCGCTTCCGCCCACTTCCGAATCAAGTGTTTCTCAAGCAGAATCGGTGTCAAGCACATCCCAGAGTTCGTCGCTATCCGACTCGCAGCAGACAGAAACAACGGAAGAAACCGCAAATTCACAAGCTTCCTCTGTTCCACAGGACAACTCTTTTGTACCAGGTCTAACAGATGAAGAAGCGAGTGATTTTCTTGCAACCATCTATGGTTCAGACATGTTTGGTGACGGAACAGCCAAAGAGATTTACTCGAAAACGAAGAGTTTATGACAGCCCTTCAAGAGTACGGAATGTCTGAGGAAGAAATTCGAATGGCCATTAACGAAATGCAAGCGGCATTTGAAGAAGGTAACGGTTAACGAAATCATAGGTCGCCTTGTGCGGCCGTTTTTTTCATAAAGGAGAAAGATATGGATAAATCTAATAAGCAACTATTAACTGGATATAGAAAAAGCGGCAAGAAAGCAGAGGTCGTTTACCGTAAGTAGCTTATCAGAAGAATTTCCAAAAGATGATAAGCATGAAAAAGCAATAAACGCATTTGTTGATTCAGCTATTGTAAGACAAAGCGGTGGACGCAGACGCTGCGTTCCAACCGGACAACGCGGTGGAACAAAAAAATATTACGATGTGGCTTCTTTGCTCGAAAAAGGGTACACGGTATATGTGGAACTTACTGAATTAAAGCGAGTAACCGGATGTTTGTTGCCTGGAGAAGGTATGCGCGCACAAATAATCAATATCGAGGAATATCATTTGCCTGAGCCATCCGGATTGAGCGAAAAAACGTTCAAACCTATTATCCGTTTTACCCTTGATTTTTCAGGCTTTAATAAGTACAATAAACTGTTAGTAAGTGCAATAAAATATCCCAAAAACAAGGGCGAAATCCATACTGTTTCTCTCATGAATTCTTCAGAATACCCTGAAGATGAAAAAATCCAGTTAGAAATCTTTGGTATGCTGGATTCCGATATCGTTCCATTTAGAGTGATTGGCGTAACCTGTTGTTGTTAATATCAAAAAACAACTAATTCTTATGTTGTAATAAAAAAGTTTGTCTATTCAGTAGACAAAACGGACAATATATGCTATAATATAAGCATAGGAAGAGGAAAGGTCTTATAACAATCAAAAATAATAGTTTTTTTACTATAGAAGGAGGATTTCAAGTGAAACTCAAGAAGATTGTTTCTGCGGTGGTTGCAGTTTGCATGGCTGCTGCACTGACTGCATGCGGGGGCGTCAGTATCGAGAATATTCGCCTTCCCGAAAATCTGAACATGGTCGCGGGCGAAACCGCAAAGCTGGATATGACCTTTGAGGCCGGCGAAGCCAAAGAGGAAGATATTCTGAAGTCGGCCGAGGGCCTGAAGCTCACGTGGGCATCCAGTGATGAAACTGTTGCTACGGTAGACGAGAACGGCACGGTGACGGCTGTTGCGGCAGGCGAGACGGACATCTCCGTTTCCTCTGAGGATGGCAAGCTTTCTGCGAGCTGTACCATTACTGTAGCCCCTGCTGTTGAGGGCGTCGAGGCTCCCGAGACTCTGGAACTGGAAATCGGCGGTGAGAAGGAGAGCGCCGAGCTGGGCGCCAAGCTGGTGCCGGAAGGTGCTACTGGTGCGACCCTGAGCTACGAGTCCAGCGATGAAGCAGTTGCTACCGTTGATGAAAACGGTGTTGTGACCGCAGTAGGCAATGGCGAATGCACCATCACCGTTACTGCGACCGCAACGAAGCCCGTAGAACAGGCCGAAGAGAATACTGCTGATGACTCCCAGAGCATGAGCGAATCTGTCAGCGAGAGCAATGTAACCAGCGAGGTAACCAGTGAGGTAACCAGTGAAGCGGAGAACGACAGCAGCGACGTTGCTGCGGAAGAGGATGCCGTTGAGGTAACTGATGTTGAACTTCAGACCTGGACGGCCGAGACAAAGGTTACCGTAACTACGGCGGCCACCGGCATCACGCTCTCCAGCGAGAGCGGCAAGGTAACGGTTGGCTACAGCGCCAGCGTGAGCGTGTACACTTCCCCTGAAGAGGCGGCTTCTGCGGTTGCGAGCGAGGTGAAGTACACGGTGGCTGATGAGAGCATCGCTACCGTTACCGGTACGACTGAAGGCGACGCCGGATTCACTGTGAAGGGCGTTGCGGCCGGCACGACTACTGTTACTGTTGAGTATCGTGGACTGAAGGCAGAGTACACCATTACTGTTTGCCAAGGCAGCTTCCCGTCCTACTACAAATACTGGCACCACGGGTGGTTCCACTGGGACTACGGGTGGTTCGACAGGTGGTTCCGTTTCCACTGGAGGCGGTACTACAGGCGGTGGTAATGCCGGCGGTTCGACCGGCGGTTCGACTGGCGGTTCGACTGGCGGTTCTACAGGTGGCTCGACCTCTACTGGAGGCGGGACCACAGGCGGTGGCAGCAATGTTGGTACTGGAAGCAATCCCAATGAAGGTGGCGCTGGTAGCATTACCGACGTAGTTCCTGGCGATGGCAGCTGGGCGGTTGATGGAGGAGACGCGAATCGAGTAGCCGAACGCACTGTCCTAAGATAAATTGGATTTGAGGATTGGATTTGGGACGGATACAAAATGGTTTGGGACAGATGTGAGTTGCGAAAAACAAACACAAAAGTTCTAAATCGTGTAAGAACGTAGCCAAATCGAATGATAATAAAAAGCACATGCGCAAAAACGCATGTGCTTTTTTGTTTTCTGCGAAAGATTATGAGGACGCATTGCATGAGCCGTATTCTCTCTGCATCGCTGAAATTGAAACAACCCATTGCTTTCCGAACTTGCAAACATCTACACCATTGACGAGTTTTCCATAGGCAATTGCTTTACGCAATGTGCTTTCGTTTAATCCCCAAAGGGCCGTGGCATCACTTAGCGCTAAGAGACCATCAAATGGGGTTTTAATCTGTGTGCCATGTTCCCAAAGTTCATCGCAGCTCAAATCCAGTTGGTCGTTCCAAATTATGCCATACTCCCCCAGTATCAACAGTAACACAGGAAAATTCCTCAGGATGCTCTTTAAGGTATAAGAATGATGGGATGGTTGAAAATAAAGGTGCCATATCATACAGTTTGGTAACGCCTTCGCAGAACTGGACATTTAATTTAAAATCATTTAATGGGAACACATTTTTGATTTTGTGAAACATAGTCATCCTCCTTATTCAAGCGGTGGAATCTTTTTAAACTCCTGGGTGTTCCAAATTTCAAGCAATGCCGCTTTGTGAATTTGAGCCCATTCTCTCACCATAGCCAAAGCTTTTGGCGGCAAATAGCCATCAAGTACCTCCCCGGTCGAAAAATCAATAGCTGCAACATCTTCATTATAAATTGCATGAATGTGCGGAGGGTTGTGTTCGTTTTGCAAAAAATACATTCTGATAATAATTCCGTAAAATCTTGATAATACCGGCATTTCTATTCACACCCTTTCAATGACATCATATCACGGTATCGTGATTAGTGTCAATGCTTTTCGCGTTTTCTTCGAGTTCATGTAAAAGGCCTTAAGCCGAAACAAATCGCGGTAAAGGCATATTAAGTCGGCTATACACTTGGCAAAAGCTTCGAACAACAGTTAGCGGCGCAATCGACCGTATCTCGAAAAACTACCGGTCTAACAGTCGAACTTACTGTCCGGACTCATGTAAGACGTGCTCATTGGCACCACTATTGGACTGGCACTCGTTCTCCCGGGAGGTAAAAAACGAAGCAGAACTTGCTACTGTACGTGGAATATTTGGTCCCCAAGACATAGCCTAAGAAATCTATATAAAAGCTGCTACCTTCGGGAAGCGGCTTTTTCTTTTTTGAGGAAGCGATAGTGGTTAGATAAAAATTCGTTGATGATTGAAAAAGAGCTGAATGTATGTGACATATTCATTCTGTATTACATTGCCATCACGGACAATATATGATATAATATAAGAAAAGTAAAGTAAAGGTGGTGTTGAATATGTTTTAGAAAACAAAACAAAGAAATAGGCACAAAGGGAAAATATCTTGTTTTAACCCCGAAAAACGAGAATACTTTAGTTTGTGCAGGAAATTTCCATCGTGTACATGGAGCGGTGTTTTAAATGCGTAAGCAACAAAAGCATATGCGATATGTGCGCTCGCTCCAAATTTATATGAAAGGAGACATAGAATGGAAAATCGAAAGAAAACCTTTGGCAGAAAAGCACTTTCGTTCGTCCTGGCAACTTGTATGCTCGTGACAACCTTTGCTCCGACTATGGCTACGGTTGCATATGCTGAGGATGCAGGGACATCGTTGGTAGCTTCGAGCGTTTCTACTGTTGATGAAGGTAATGCTATCGAAGTTAACAGCACAGAAACGCCTACACAGCCAGAGGCAGACTCATCTGCTGGCGATGAGTCGGAAACAAGTTCAAGTTCGCAGGTGCCGGATTCAAGCAACACGACGACGGACTCTTCAAGCAGTTCAACATCAGATGCTTCCAGCAGCTCAACTTCGGATGCTTCCAGCAGCTCTTCAAGTGAAACTTCCGACGTCTCGTCTTCAGAATCTCAGTCCCAAGATACAGACTCGTCTGTACCAACGGACCCAGATTCAAGCTCTGACAGTTCGTCGGAGTCAACGGAAGGAGAAGACGCTTCGTCTTCTGATTCAACTTCTGAACCTGAGGAAGGGGAGGAAAGTGAAGATGAAGACACAGAGGAAAATCCTGCCGAAGAATTCGTTGCCTTGACAGTTCTTGACCCGGAAACGGGCGCTACGATTGTCGCAGAAGTTGGTGACGAAGTGACCCTTAGCGCCGGCCTGAATAGGGACGACGTAATGTTGGATATCAGTGGCAGCGTTTGCAGCTTACCCGTTCCCGAGAAGGAAGCAGAACCTGTTGAACCTGGTTTTTGATTATCCAGAAGGCGCTCCAACATGGTATGCATTCCCATTGACGGACGTAACCGAAGCTGAGGCTTTGCGGCGAAATCCTGATACCAAGTGGAACGGCATCGAAATGTATCTGGCGGCAGTTGATGCCCTGGATGCTATTGGTGCAGATAGCAGCAATGTTTCTTTTGCTTGGAAAACTCCGAACTATGCTCTTGACGGATACGTAATTACCGCAGAAAATGCGGATGGTGTTGTCAAGCTTTATGCAGAAAAGGACGACCAGCGCTATGTTGCTACCTTGAACGCAGAGGGTAAATTTGAATTTTCTGAAACTGCGGAAGCAATTCCGGAAACCGTTGTGGAGAACACATGGGTTGATGTGGAAGGAGCTACCGAGCCTTCTTACACATTTACAGTTGCAGAAGAGGACCATTATGCTCAGTATCGTCTGAAAGTAACTATCCTTGATGAAGAATATCTTGCCAAGTGCATTGAAATCCTTGAAGGACAAGGTGTGGAACTTACAGATGAGCTAAAAAGCAGAACAGCAGAACCTCTACTCCGTTGTGATGCAAGTCGAATCCGCAGTCCAGGAAGAAGAGTTTTCTCCCGCAGACACAAGCGAAGGTGCTATGGCAATGGCATCGTTCTTTGCTGTTGACAGCAAACCCTATTTGTCTGAAGACGGACAATGGATTTGTGGCCTGAACGGTAATTATGAGTATATCACAGAAGATACGTATAATCGCGCTACTCAGTGGTATAAAGAAAACAAAATCAATAGCACGCAACTGTCTCGATTTTGGACTTATTTGCATCCAAAAGGATGGGGCGGCGGCGAATATGCCAATGTTCTTGACGAAAATGGATTCCCAACAGGAGCGACGCGTGTCTATAACGGTTTTGACCTGGTTGATGGAAACAAACTCGAAGTCGCATCCGAGTGGTATGGCAAAACGGTATATTTCCGTGTTGCAGGAACCAACAACATCACCAAAATCAAAATTCCTGCTTACACCGAATTGAGCGGTTCTGGTGATAAGTATGAAGAGGCTGCCTCTGGTACAAAGTACAAAAAGGCAATCACTCTTCTGAACCCATTCCCAGCAGATACGCCTGCTATGTACGAAAACTTTATTTCGTACGTGTCAATAAACGGTTGGCTGAAGGAATTGGGTGGAGATGGCAATTTCACCGGCAATCTGACGAACAACCACATCAATGTATATTCTCTGAATGTGGAAAGCTTTAACGCTGACCCACAGAGATATATGGTGGACGCCGAAGGTAACTATCGTGTAGATAGTGTTGCCTGGGGTGTATGTACAGGACAGGAACCGGACATCTCCGGTAAAGCGTACTGGGTGCTGAAAGACTTCATCAATGAAGGCTATGGTTTCCTGACGGGACACGATACGATGTATGCTTATCCCGGTGCATACTATGATGCACTTGGAGTTGATATGGACGAAAGCTCTATCGACCCCAATGACGGTACAACGTGGTATTATGACATCAACTCTTGGATGCCAGGAACCACGGCAACGGACCCGAATGGAAACAAGAGCACAACCCGTGGCGGACATTTCTATATGAATGAACTCATGGGTACGAATGCCGGAAACGTTTATTCCGAAACAGTCGTTCCGTCTGACGCTCCCAGCTTGATTCTTTCAACTGGTGGTTCTCATGGTCAGTACGGGAAAATGGCAATGTACGGTTCAGAGCTGCTGAATGTTGTGCAAACTGGCTATTCCTCTGAACTTGCACAGCAAAATCCTCGTTATCGTACTCCGACAAATTACCCGTATGCGTTTTCTCTGGGAACAACCCTGTGTGGACTGCCACTCGCAGTTCCCTTTACGCATACAAATGGTCAAGCCGCATTTGGTAACATCTGGGTTGACTACGCGGGAGAAAACCTCGGTAGTGTTCAGTGGGGCGGATACGAAGACCCGCTTTATTGGACAATCGGCGATAAGACAGGTACAAACAACTTCTATCTTACCGGCGAGGGCAACTACCTGATGAACCAAATCGGACATTTGCCGGATAACGCAGCATCTTCCGGCGAATCGCTTTTGTTCGCAAACTCTGTCATGTATGTGTCGCAGCGTAAGCAGTGCGAAATCTGTGCTGCAAACCAGCATGGACAGCAAACGTCTCATTTCGTACGCCGTATCAGCGCTGCAAACTCTGATACCGTTTTGACTGCTTTGCAGAATGGCGGCAACTATTGGTATCCTATCGACGGCTGTTATCAGCTGACTGAGGATATCACTCTTCCCGAAGATTGGACTCCTATCAAGGGATTCAAGGGACACTGGAACAGCGATGTTTATGAAGTAAACCTGAATTCCAAGGGAACTCCGCTTCTCGCCAATGATTCCGCTGACGGCCTGTCTGGCTGGAATCTTGGTACAGACCAAAGCAAAGGTACGGTCAACGTGTTTGACAAAGACATGCACCGTTCCACAGGTGTTGCCCGTGTTCTGGGCGACCTGAACGATTTGTTTGGAACTGATACGAATTATGCCGGTTATACGGTAAAAATTCTTGGTTCCGACAACCCTCGCTATATGAGCGCGGGAGAGGAATACACCTGTACTGTAAACACTGACTCCAAATACGTTATTTCGAACCTCCCTTGCGTATTTGATTCGCAGACGAGAGAAGGCGTCTTGAGAGCCCGTGTTTATGATACCAATGGAAAAGAGGTCACAAAATACGGAGTTATCCGTACGAACGTCAACAAAGACTTCTGGGATAACGACATGACAACTCCTCTGTACCTTGGTAATTTCTCCGTCGAGCCAGTAACTGACGAAGAAACCTATGAGGCTGCTCAGGCATTTTTCTCTGCAACCACTACAGCAAGCGAGAAACCTTCGTTTGTAAGATGGGAATACAGAGAAGATAAAAACAGCGCATGGAAAACAGTTCCGACGAGCTGGGATATCACTACAGAATCCGAACAGCGCGAAACGTTGGACGGAGACTATGTGCTTACTGTCAACCTCACACTCAACAATACCAACCCAGCATGGGATGGCTACGAATTCCGTGCGGTGTTCTCAAGCCAGAACTACGGAACATGGAGTTCTTACGACTACTACCTCAACGGTGCAGTTGCAAACTTGACTTCTGGAGAAACCCACAAGCAAGTAGCTGTACCTGAGCAAAGTGGTAAACTCTCTGTAAAAGTCTGGCCCGCATATGCGGAACAAAGTGTCGATAAGACAGTAACGGCCGGTGAGACTACTACCTTCAAATCCGTTGGTTATGCTCTGGATGGAGGTAAAAAAATCACGGCTGAATGGCAGTATTCGACAACCGAATTTGACCCATTCAACGGCGGATATGTTCTTGCTTGGCACGATATTGAAGGCTCTTCGGAGTTTGACTATAGCGTGACAAAAGAGACACCTGTCAATGAAATCCGCTGGGATGTTTCTTCTGCTTTGGCAGAAGTAAACCCGCAGGCAAATATCAACAAGTTTAGCGAGAACGCTAAATTCCACACACTGTCTACGACTATTACGCTTCGACGTGTAGATGTAGCACAGAGCGGAACCCATTTCCGAGTGCATTATACCGCAACCAGTGCCTTTGGTACAAAAGTTGATTGGTATAGTGATATTGCGGATGAACAAAGCCACTCCTGGACAACAGAAGATGGCACCCTCGGTGGAACCGCAGTTCAGCCGATTAAAAATTACAGCAATGTTATGACGGTAGTTCCACCGGAACTTGAAATCGTAACAACACCGAGCGCAAATACTGAAGGCGCAGCGAACATCGACACGATGACTCCGGATGAATACGGCCAGATGCTGTTGATTCCGAATACGTCTTCGAATATTGCAAACGGAACGGCTGTATATGAAGCAATCCTCTATTACAAGCCAACAACAGCAAATGACCAAGTTGTTCCGCAATGGCAGTATATGAAGTATAACGACCGCACACCTAAAACGTGGGTGGACGCTAACGGAAATATTTGCCAGGAAGCCAAAAACCTTGGTCTGAGCATCAAGGTGACAAACACCGACCTCGGTGATGTCGCTACAGGGAAATACGCTGGATACAGAGCAATGAAGAGTGTAATGTACATCTCCAAAGCTCCTCTTAGCATGTATAACCCTGAAGACCTGACCAAATACTATTTCCGTTGCATCGGTACGCTGACCTATGAAACAACAAAGGATACCTACAGTATTTCTCGAGTTGACAAATGGGGCGGACTGAGCATGGATTACGCTATTAGCCTTCAGCATAATGGCGTTCTCAACTATGGTCAGAAAAATATCATCAACGGACAAACCGTTACCACGTTGGAAGGCGTTACTCAGGTAACGAACAACAGAGCATCTTCCACTTGGGCCTATCCAAACCTTGAAATCAAGGTCCCTGGCGGCCGCCACGTTAACTCGGCCATTGTGTATTTCGACTCCAAAGTCGCACACGATTCACGTGACAGCATCCAAATTGACAGAGGTGCAATCGAAGCTCGCGGAATTATTGTTTCAGAGTATGTCCCGGGTGAGAAACTCGTGCTTATTTCGAGAACAAAAAATACTGTTGAGCTGAACACTTGGAAAGAAGTGCTTCGAAATTATGTCACATTTGTAACGTATGACAAAGCGGACTTTACTGCGGATAAAGTGGTAAACGACACCACCGGCGGAGCAAAAATCCACTGGGTTGTAGATGAACTCAGACTTGCCGGTGTCACGGTCGACCCAGACACAGGACACGCATACAAGGTCGTAAATGCAAATAAGGTCATCTCTTGGGATGAGGCTTCTTCGCTGGCTCGTGCGTATAATCCTGAAATTGGAACCAACGGATATCTGGCAGAAATCAGCAATGGTACAGAAAACACCATTCTTTACACGCTGAAGGGCGGAAATAATGGCGTCAGAATGTGGTTGGGCGGCAAAAAGACCAACAACACATGGAAGTGGGCAACATCCAACACGACCATGAGTTATAATGCCGGAATTTCCGGTAATGGTATCTATCTTGCAATGAACTCCAATGGAGGATGGGCAGGATTGCATCCATCAAGCACGAGCAGCACCAACTACACCATGTACAATATCGGACACCCTGGTGGATATCCGTACAACGCACAGACCAAGTATATCAATCTCGTAGCGGGGCACAAGTATTATGTGCTTGCCAAGTATGGTGACTACGGCGATTCGAACGCAGGTGGCCATATCAGATTCCCCGCACTCGGAATTGATGCTTACAATAACTGGAGTGCGAGCTACAATGGATGGATTTCCGGCGTGGACGGTATTTACACCTCTTCGCAGCCGGTAAACTGCCCATGGAGCACATCGGTTGACGTTGTTGGTACAGATATCACCGGTAACGGTACGCGTTTGTACTATTTCAATGTGTTTGACCTGACAGCAACATTTGGGGCAGGAAACGAACCGAGTGTAGCTCAGTGCCGTCAATGGTTCTATGGTGGTTCTAACCCTGATGCCAACGGCTCTTACGTTCCGTCGAAAACGGTCCAGTACACCTCTCAGGTCATTACAGATGTTAGATACTATGCTGTAGAGTATAATATCCCATCTTTGGCATTTGCCGTAACAGACCACTCTGCGGAAGACACGACTTATATCGGAACTGACGCAGAATATATTGTGGAGGGAGACAAGGTCGTTACAGTTTCCATCAAAGGAAACACGAAGATTTACGACGGAAATCCAATCGCACCTTCCGACTTTATCGTTACAAGCAATACACCCGGCGGCGATGCAAGCTTGTTCGAAATCACCTACACTACAGATTCCGCAACTGCGGGCTATTCAACTCGCAAAGTAAACGGTACAAACTGGAGTGAAACAAACGCAGAAAATGCGGCAAAATATCATGCAGTTGTCACTTTGACGCAGGAAGCAATTGATGCTGGATGGCTGTTGGATACTGAAAGCAGTCAGACCGAATGTGACTTGGTAATTTATCAGCGCCCAATCAACGTATACAGCTACAACAACGCAAAAGTATATGATGGTTCAAGCGCAGGCGTTATCAAGAACATCCAGATGGAAAATGCAGACTCCGTCAGCGGTGTTGTCGCCGGCGACACAGTAAAACTGACAACGACTACTGTCATGGGAAGCTATGTCGATAACAACGGCAAGTTGACGGCGCACAACAGCGTCACCAACAACAATGGAAACGAGTACAATATGACTCGCAATACCAAGATTAGTCCGTTGGGCATTCTCCACAATGACACTTCAGACCCGCACTACAACTACGTGCTCGGTACTGAAACCTACACAGGCCCTATCAACCAGAAGGGACTGTATGTTCACAGCCTGTATCTTGAGGATGAAAACAATCCTCGCAACGTCAAGACGTACGACGGTAACAACACAGCCACAATCAAAGACATTTTGATTGATGGTATCGTGGACGGCGATAAGATTGGTCTTAAAGAGCCAACTTTGAGCGGAACGTACGCTACTGCAAATGCGGGTGAAAAGCTGGATTCCAACGGACAGGCGCTGCCCGGCCGCTTCACGAAGCTGGACGAAAATGTCATTACAGCTACGAAGAGTCCGGAACTCACTGGCAATGATTTTGGCGATTACTTTATCGAACGTGAAGAGTATTCCGGCGCTATCTGCCGTGCGCTTCTTGAGGTAATTGTATCGAATCATCGCTATATGTACGGTAGTGAAAACCCCGGATACCCCACTTATGACGACGTATATCGTCCGAATACGCCAAGTGAATCTTGGATGAAGGTAGACGGACTTCAGGGCAACGATACCCTCGACCTTGATGAAGATTTCACACTGTCAGCAAAAGACAAGAATGGAACCCCAATCGAGTTCACCGACCGTACACCGGTTGGCGTATACCCGGTTATTCCTGAAGGTCTCACAGAAAACAACTACCCTGTTCTTGGAAACTATCTGGTTTCCATCACAAACGGTAGAGTAGAGGTCTATCCACGCGAAATCGTCATTACTGCGGCCGATACTGATTGGTACGTGAAAGACGAAGGAATTCCTCAAACTCACGCTATCTTTGAAATGCTCAACAATGATGGCGAAACCCATAAGGGAATTGGCAATGATGCCGACAACGAATATGCTGACATGAAGCTCGTTGGTGAGGACACTATCGCAAACACCATTCTGGTGAGCGGAGTCGCCCCCACAAAAGATGCTGAACCGTCCGCAAAAGAGTTTGGAACTGGGGAAACTCGTAAAACAGTTTTCCAGAATGGCAGCAATATCTCTTATACGACACCGTGGTATGTTGGAGCGCCAGCCATTTACTTGGATATCGAGAGTGACACAACCTTGTATCCGTGTGAATGGTGCGAGAATTATCATGGATTCGAGCTGGGAACAGACCACTGGAGAATCGGCGGATACAAACTGTCGATTAACCAGGACCCCGCAAACGGCAATACGTTGGATGTGGTAGAGGTTGAAAACCCGCTTGGAGAAATGGTGAAAAACTACACAATCCGTTATGTCGACGGATTGCTCCGTGTCCATCCAGAACTCAGATTCCAGCTGAAAGCAACGGTTCCTCTTGAGGTATGTATGTACGGCTACGCCGGCGACGGTGAGGTCGTAGAACCTGAGAATTACGGCATTACGAACTACTCTAACGGTGCTATTCAAATCACCGATATTGAAGTGAAGGATGACGGATGGAACATCGTTGATAAGGCGCCTACCGAACTGCTTCGTGGTGAAATGACCATGAAGATGAACGATACTCAGTTGGTGGTTGGCCATAACAAGCCAAGAAATCCAGACCAGTGGGTAATCAAGGCAGACGAATCTGAAGATGATAGCGGCGTACAAATGCTCATCCCGATGACCTGTTACATCGCTGGCGGCAACGTAAACGAAGACAGGAAACGTATGTTACACATGTGACATACACCATCGCTGAATACGGTATTACCGTACCGGAGATTGACGGTGTTGAGCTGCCGGACTTCATCCATGGTGAACCAGTAACAGTTGATAAAAACAGCTGATACAACAGAAGGACCCCCTATGTGGGGGTCCTTTTTTTATTGCTCTTGTCCGAAAAGCCAATATGATTAAAACATATCAAAGAATAAAAACATCTTGGGTGACAACGAAAATACCTGCGATGTGATATTTTTGGAGGTTAACTATGATGAAAGACATTACGAATATTCTGGACATCATCGAAAACGCAGTTGCTCTGAGCGGAAATGAGGTTTTGGGAGGCGACAAACAGAATGCGCTTATCATCAAAGGAAACGAAGATGACGGCCGCGATTTCCGTGTGACGGTCGAGAAGATACCGAAGTAATAACATTGCCAATTTGGACAAAATGTGATATAATATAAGAAATGAAAAGGGGTGAGGAATATATGCCCGAATACTTTGTTACCTTGATAACCTATATCGAATCGGGAAACGAAGAGAAGAAAGTCCTTTTTAGAACAAACAACAAAGTGGACCGTGAATACGCCGAGAAGTTGATGAAAAGCTTTGCCAAGAAGGGAAAGCCTTATGAGCGAATCGTTGAGTTCCGCGATGTGACTGAGGAATATAAGTAATCAAAGACCCGGCTCTGCCGGGTCTTTTTTTGTGGAGGTATTGATGAGTTTAGACAAATCAATCAAATATGGCAAGGAGAGAAGAAAGCCATATAGAAAAGCAAAAGCAGTCGATAAAACATGTAGAAATCATGGAAGCTGTCCTTACTGTAAAAGCAATAGACTCCATAAATATCAAAAGAGAATTCTTTCTGTAAAAAGAAAAAGCTGCTGCATTTTACATTGACAGTACGGACAAAATATGATATAATATAAGTATCGAAAGAGGCTATTCCAACACTTCCTTCTGGATGAAAACTTTTGAAGAGTTCTTGCTTAGTGTTGAAGCTCTCCTCTCGGTTTTTTTGTTCACGGCTATACTGACACTTCCTTCTTAAAAAAAGCAAGATGATAGTTTTTTTAGTGTTAGTGCTCTCCGCGACATTACATAGCACTTATGGTGCTTAGGTTACTGCCGTACAGCTGTATCCTTGTAATTGCCGCGCATAATGCGCGGCTTTTTCTTTTTGGGAGGTATATATGAATAACACAGTCATTGAGTTCCTTTTCAAATATCATCGAGGCGTAGTCGTTCCCATGCCGGCCGGCAAAAGTATTCCTTGCGTAGAGGAAAAGTATGTCTACTCCGCCAATCTGAAACTGTCTCAGGATGGCTTCACCATGAGCAAAGAGCTCATTGACGCTTGCCTTAAGGCATCCCACAAGGACTTCAT
>ENA-OQMY01000079-OQMY01000079.1-human-gut-metagenome-genome-assembly--contig:-NODE-79-length-34147-cov-6.075926_pt1 | contig 34147 bp, 36 predicted proteins | sample MGYA00242623_ERZ504868 | MGnify/ENA primary metagenome ERZ504868 (study PRJEB26092, sample SAMD00036386) | human gut metagenome | host: Homo sapiens | study: EMG produced TPA metagenomics assembly of...
GAGAAAATTGAAGAACTGATGGAAGCGGCACTTAGCACTGCAGAAGTGATTGAGATCCAGTAAAAAAGTTGAAAAGCACTCAGAGACTGCATGAAATCATTGAAAAAACAAAAAGAGGAACTGTGAACAGTTCCTCTGACAATCGAATATTTAATTATTCAACTGTATATTTGTCGATGATTTCCATAACGCTGTCAAGAGCAGCTCCGTCAGCATGGATATTGAGGTCGATCGGTTTGGATAAATCCAGGCTGAAGATACCCATGATAGATTTAGCGTCAATCACATATCTTCCGGATACTAAATCAAAATCGCAGTCGAATTTGCTGATCTCGTTTACGAATGCTTTCACCTTATCGATGGAATTCAGTGAGATTTTAGCTGTTTTCATTATAATAACCTCCCTTGATAAATTTTTGTTGTTTTACAGCTTTCATCTTACCTGTCAGTACCCAAAAAGTCAAGGTGAAAAGAGATAAAAATTGTTTTAATAATTAGTTAAAGTGTAAAAAAAGTGAGGAAAAATGGGAAATAAAGTTGCATTACACAACCTGGGCTGCAAAGTAAATGCCTATGAGATCGAGGCCATGCAGCAGCTTCTGGAGGAGGCGGGATATGAGATCGTGCCTTTTGAGCCAGGAGCGGATATTTATGTGATCAATACCTGCACAGTAACCAATATTGCAGACAGAAAATCAAGACAGATGCTCCACAAAGCAAAAAAAATGAATCCGGAAGCGATCGTGGTGGCAACGGGCTGTTATGTACAGACCGGTGGCGAGAAACTGGAAAAAGACGAAGCCATTGATCTTGTTCTGGGAAATAACCAGAAGATCAATATTGTGGAGGCACTGGCCGAATATGCGGAAAACAAACCGGGCCATGGTTCCCATGTGATCAAGATCAATCAGACAAAAGAGTATGAGGAACTTTCCATTGATCATACAGCAGAACATGTAAGGGCATATATCAAGGTTCAGGACGGATGCAATCAGTTCTGTACGTACTGTATCATTCCTTATGCAAGAGGCCGTGTCAGAAGCCGGAATATTGAAAGTGTGCTGAAGGAGGTCCGTGCACTTGCGGAAAAAGGGTATAAGGAAGTGGTCCTTACAGGAATCCATTTAAGCTCCTATGGAGTGGATTTCCCGGAGGAGAAAAAAGAGACACTGCTTTCTCTGATCCGTGCTGTGCATGAGATCGAAGGAATCAGGCGTATCCGTCTGGGATCGCTGGAACCGGGAATCGTTACAAGAGAATTTGCGGAAGGGATCGCGGCGCTGCCGAAGGTATGCCCGCATTTCCATCTTTCTCTGCAGAGTGGCTGTGATGAGACCCTGGAGAGGATGAACCGCAGATACAGAAGCGGGGAATACAGAGAACGCTGTGAGCTTTTAAGAGAAGTGTATGGAAATCCGGCACTGACAACGGATGTGATCGTAGGCTTTCCGCAGGAATCGGAGGAAGAATTCCGGAAATCCTATGATTTTGTGGACAGCATCCGTTTTTACGAGACTCATATCTTCAAATATTCCAGAAGACAGGGAACAAAGGCGGCTGCCATGGACGGACAGCTGACAGAGGCGGAGAAATCCTTCCGCAGTGAGAAGATGATCGAGCTGCATCATCGTCATGCAGGGGATTATGAGAAATCCATGCTTGGCAAAAACCTGGAGGTACTGATCGAGGAAGAGTATACAAAGGATGGACGGACCTGGTATCTGGGACACAGCCGGGAGTATATAAAAACTGCTGTACCGAAATCGGAAGCTTATGGCGTAAATGATATCGTAATCGTAAAGGCAGAAGGCTTTCTTGAAGAGCATATCATGACCGGTGAAGCCGTGGAATGAAGAACGGGATCGTATGTTGAAAGGTTGTTTGTTCACTGGTAATATTTTGCGAAGCGTGTTACTGAGAACGGAGTGAACAGTAACGTTGACAGTTTGTATTCGCAATCCTCGTTAAATTTAAGATTGTAATTTATGTAAATTTATATTAAAATAAAAAGAATATATTTTAAGGACGTGAGAGACAATGGCAGAGAATAATCTGGGAAATACACAGTATTTCAGAACAAAACCGGATCAGGAGCTTCAGGTAAAAGAAGTCCTGGATCTGGTGTACAATGCAATGGATGAGAAGGGCTACAATCCGGTGAATCAGATCGTAGGATATATTATGTCCGGAGACCCGACCTACATCACAAGCCACAAGGGTGCGAGAAGCATGATCATGAAGGTGGAGCGTGATGAGCTGGTAGAGGAGCTTCTCACCGAGTATATCAAGAATAAGTCCTGGGAACGGTAATATGAGAGTACTGGGACTGGACTATGGCTCGAAGACCGTTGGGGTTGCAGTGAGCGATCCCCTTGGTCTGACAGCCCAAGGTGTGGAAACCGTATGGCGCAAGCAGGAAAACAAGCTTCGTCGTACTCTGGCACGTATTGAAGAGATCATTTCGGAGTATCAGGTTACGGAGATCGTTCTGGGATACCCGAAAAACATGAACAATACAGTAGGAGAGCGGGCCGAGAAATCTCTGGAGTTTAAGGAAATGCTGGAGAAACGTACGGGTCTGCCTGTTGTTATGTGGGATGAGAGACTGACTACCATGGCGGCAGACCGTACTCTGGAGGAGACCGGTGTGCATAAGGAAGACCGTAAACAGTATCTGGATCAGGTAGCAGCAGTCTTTATCCTGCAGGGATATCTGGATGCTGCCGCATACAGAAGAGAGCAGCAGGAAAGCGTGGAAGAATGATCGGAAACGCAAATAGATATTTTGAGCGGATCAGGTAGCAAATGCGGATTGTGAATATCCGCTTGACAAGAACGGATAAGGAAGAATTAAATATGGAAAAAATAATATTTCAGTCAGACGACGGCACAGCTGCTGAGTTTTACGTAGAGGAGCAGACCAATATTGCGGGTGTGACTTATCTTTTGGTGTCCGATTCACAGGATGAGGAAGCAGACGCATATATTCTGAAGGATATTTCAGCTCCGGGAAGCACAGAAGCCTGTTATGAGATGGTCGAGGATGATGACGAACTTCAGGCTGTATATGCAGTTTTTCAGCAGATGCTGGATGACGTGAATTTTGAATGGAGGAGCGATTTTTGAAAAGCGAGAACAACGATGACAACAAAAATGCGGAGAGCAGAGTACAAGTTTCCGCAGGCGGTGCCAGAAGAACCGCAGCAAGACAAAAGAATGCCGGATCAAGAACAAGACAGTATCGTGGTGGCAGCAAAAACCGTCAGGATAAGCCTTTCCGGCCAACAGCAAAGAAAACAGCAGCCGGTGGCGCTGTAAAAAACAGCAGAAACACACAGAAACCGGCAAAGACCGGCGGCAGGCCATCCGGTCGGAAAACCGGCCGCAGAACAACATCCAAGCTTAAGATCATACCACTTGGCGGTCTGGAGCAGATCGGAATGAACATTACCGCTTTTGAGTATGGCGACAGTATTGTAGTTGTAGACTGTGGTCTTTCTTTCCCTGAGGACGATATGTTGGGAATCGATTTGGTCATTCCGGATGTAACATACCTTAAGGAAAATATTTCCAAGGTGAAGGGATTTGTGATCACTCATGGACATGAGGATCATATCGGAGCTCTTCCGTATGTGTTGAAAGAGATCAATGTTCCGATCTATGCTACCAAGCTGACACTGGGACTGATCCGCAACAAACTGAAAGAGCATAACCTTATGCGTTCTACCAAATTGAAAGAGGTAAAACACGGGCAGGTGATCAATCTTGGGGATTTCGCTGTGGAATTTATCAAAACGAATCACAGTATCCAGGATGCATCCGCACTTGCTATTTATTCACCGGTGGGAATCGTGATACACACAGGAGACTTTAAAGTTGATTATACACCGGTATTTGGAGATGCCATCGATCTGCAGCGTTTTGCAGAGATCGGCAAGAAGGGTGTGCTTGCACTGATGTGTGAGAGTACCAATGCAGAGAGACCGGGATTTACAATGTCCGAGCGTACAGTGGGACATGTATTTGATAATCTTTTTAATGAGTACCGGACATCCAGGATCATCATTGCAACCTTTGCATCCAACGTGGATCGTGTGCAGCAGATCATTAACACTGCATACCGGTTCGGAAGAAAGGTTGCTGTGGAAGGCCGCAGTATGGTCAATGTTATTTCCGTAGCGTCAGAGCTTGGCTATCTGCAGATCCCGGAGAACACACTGATCGAGATCGATCAGGTGAAGAATTATCCGGACGACAAGGTGGTTCTGATCACAACCGGAAGCCAGGGTGAGTCCATGGCGGCACTTTCCCGTATGGCAGCCAATATCCATAAGAAGATCACGATCAAGCCTAACGATACCATCATTTTCAGCTCCAATCCGATCCCCGGAAATGAAAAGGCAGTTTCCAAGGTCATCAACGAACTGTCTATGAAGGGAGCCAAGGTTATTTTCCAGGATGTCCATGTTTCCGGACATGCCTGCCAGGAGGAGATCAAGCTGATCTACTCCCTCGTAAAACCGAAATATGCCATTCCGATCCATGGTGAGTACCGTCATCTGACTGCACAGAAACACATTGTGGAAGATTTGGGAATCCCGAAGGAGAATATTTTTATCCTTTCTTCCGGAAATGTTCTGGAGTTGGACGGACAGGATGCCAAGGTGACAGGAAGCGTTCATACAGGTGCGATCTTCGTAGACGGACTTGGCGTTGGCGATGTGGGAAATATCGTACTCCGTGACCGTCAGCACCTGTCTGAAGATGGAATCATGATCGTAGTTATGACACTGGAGCGCCACAGTAATGTAGTTCTCGCAGGTCCGGATATCGTTTCCAGAGGGTTTGTGTATGTAAGAGAATCTGAGGATCTTATGGAGCATGCCAGACAGGTTGTGGAAACTGCACTGGATTCCTGCCTGGAGAACAATATCACGGACTGGGGCAAGATCAAAACCGAGGTCAAGGATGCCCTTGGAGAGTATCTGTGGAAACGGACCAAGAGAAATCCTATGATCCTGCCTATCATTATGGAGGCATAGGTTCATGGATGAGATCAGCATGGAGATCGAGAAGCTTCTCGATGCTGTGCACAGAAGCGATGAATATCAGGAATATCAGAAACAGGCAGCCCAGCTTGAAGGGGATCCTGAGCTGAAAGCCAGAGTGATGAGATTCCGTGGAGATAATTTCAGACTGCAGAATCATTCAGACAAGGATGAGCTGTTCCATATTGCGGAACAGCTCAATCAGGAGTCTGCAAGTCTGAGACAGAACCTGAAAGTAAATGCCTATCTCGACGCAGAGCTTGCGCTGTGCAGACTGATGCAGCGGATATGCAGGACGCTGGTGGATGGGATCGACATACAGATTCCTGACTTATAGGAGGAAAGACTATGGCAGACACAAGAGACAAGGTTGGCAGGGCCGGCGTTTTTCTGGCTGGAGGGGTATTTAAAACCGCTGTATATATCTTTATTATCGTATTTCTGATCTGGGTTGGAAAATCAGCATATCAGTTTGGCTACGATGTGTTTAACCAGCAGGCTATGAGCCCGGGAGAGGGACAGCAGGTCACGGTAGTCATAAAAGAAGGTGCTTCTGCATATAAAGTAGGCAAGACACTGGAGCAGAAGGGTCTTATCAAGGATGCGCTTGCATTTACCATACAGGAAAGAATGTCCGCATATCACGGACAGATCAAAGCAGGTACATACCTTCTCAGTACAGCTTATACACCGACCAGGATCATTGCAGTGCTGTCAGGAGAAGAGAGCAAGGAAGGATCGAACAGCCAGTGATCGTAGAAGAACGCATGCAGACCTATATCAATTCACTGGATATGGGGAATACTCCATTTCTGCAGGAGTTGGAGACAAAGGCACTTGCAGACCGGGTGCCGATCATCCGGAGAGATATGCAGAGCTTTATGAGGATGCTTCTGGCACTGAAACAACCGAAGTGCATTTTGGAGGTGGGGACTGCCGTAGGCTTCTCCACACTTCTTATGTGTGAGTATGGGCCGGAAGATATGGAAATTGTTACCATAGAGAATTATGAAAAAAGAATTCCTGTCGCAAAGGATAATTTCAGGCGCGCAGGAAGAGAGTCACAGATCACGCTTCTGGAGGGAGATGCCGGAGAGATCCTGAAGAATCTTACCGGAACCTTTGATATGATCTTCATGGACGCAGCCAAGGGCCAGTATATCCACTGGCTTCCTGACGTGCTGAGACTGATGAAAGAGGGAAGCGTGCTGGTATCTGACAACGTGCTGCAGGAAGGGGATATTATTGAATCTCATTATCTTGTGGAACGGCGTAACCGTACAATCTATAAAAGAATGAGAGAATATCTCTGGCAGCTGACTCACAGTCCGGTGCTTCGTACATCGGTGCTTCCTCTTGGAGACGGAGCGGCTGTAAGTGTAAAAACAGGAGAACAGGTTTATGAAACGACCAGAACTATTAGTTCCGGCGAGCAGCCTTGAGGTTTTAAAGGTTGCCGTCATATATGGTGCAGATGCTGTTTACATCGGCGGAGAAGCTTTTGGACTTCGTGCAAAGGCTAAGAATTTTTCAAAAGAAGATATGTGTGAGGGAATCGCATTTGCCCATTCCCATGGTGTAAAGGTTTATGTGACAGTAAACATCCTGGCGCATAACCGTGATCTTGAGGGGGTAAGGGAATATCTTCAAGAACTGAAGGAGATCGGACCGGACGCACTGATCATCGCAGATCCGGGAATCTTTATGTATGCAAAGGAAATCTGCCCGGAGATCGAGCGTCACATCAGTACACAGGCAAATAATACCAATTATGAGACTTACCGTTTCTGGTATAACCTTGGTGCCAAACGTGTGGTAAGTGCAAGAGAGCTTTCTCTGGAAGAAATCCGGGAGATCCGGGCACATATTCCGGAGGATATGGAGATTGAAACGTTTATTCACGGTGCCATGTGCATTTCCTATTCCGGAAGATGTCTTCTCAGTAACTTTATGGCAGGAAGAGATGCCAATCAGGGAGCCTGTACCCATCCCTGCAGATGGAAATATTCTGTTGTGGAGGAGAAGCGTCCGGGAGAATACATGCCGGTATTTGAAAATGAGAGAGGAACTTTTATTTTTAATTCCAAGGATCTCTGTATGGTAGAACATATGGAAGATATCCTTACAAGCGGTATTGACAGCCTGAAGATCGAAGGACGTATGAAAACAGCTCTTTATGTGGCAACAGTGGCAAGAACCTACCGCAAAGCCATTGACGACTGTATGGAAAGTCCGGAAAAATATCATGCAAATATGCCGTGGTATCAGGAGCAGATCTCAAACTGTACCTACCGTCAGTTTACCACCGGATTTTTTTACGGAAAGCCGGATGAGAATACCCAGATCTATGACAGCAACACATATGTAAGAGAATACACATATCTTGGATTTGCAGAAGAGATCGATGAGAGAGGTCTGGCAAGACTGACACAGAGAAACAAGTTTTCTGTAGGAGAGACCATCGAGATCATGAAACCGGACGGAAGGAATATTCCGGTCACAGTGGAAGCCATTTATAATGAAGAGGGCGAAGCTATGGAGAGTGCACCACATGCTCAGCAGAGGATCTATGTGAAACTGACTGAGATGCCGGAGGTATTTGATATTCTCCGAAGAGGTGAATGATCCGAAAGGGTGGATAAGAGAGTAAAGGGGAGAACGAAAAGAACGTTCTCCCCTTTACTGATTTTCAGGAAAAAGAGTACGGAGTTTTCGAAGAGCGTTCTTTTCGATACGGGATACATAGGAGCGGCTGATGGAGAGATTTTCAGCAATCTCTCGCTGGGTCAGTGGCTCCTGACCATTCAAACCGTAGCGGCAGCAGATCACCTGGTATTCCTTTGGGGAGAGTACTGTCCGGATATAACGGAGAAGATAGGAAATGCTGTCCCTTTTGAAACAATCATCCACAACATCAACGGGTGGACTTTCAATGATATCGAGAAGGCTGATCTCGTTGCCTTCCCGGTCTGTGCCGATGGGTTCATAGAGAGAAACTTCTCTGGAACGTTTCCTGCGGGCACGGAACATCATGAGAAGCTCATTGTCAATGCACCGTGCAGCATAAGTGGAAAGCTTGGAAGTCCGGCTGGGATCAAAGGTGGAAATGGCTTTGATCAGACCTATGGTGCCTATGGAGATCAGATCATCCGGATCCTCGTCACATCCCTGATATTTTTTTGCAACATGTGCTACGAGGCGGAGATTGTGTTCGATAAGGATATTTTTTGCTTCCGGATCGCCCCTTTGGAGCTGTAGAAGATAGAACTGCTCTTCCGCAAAAGAAAGCGGTTTCAGAAAGGTTTTCAAGGGTTCACCTCAAAGGGGATTTCCTTATAGCTTATGAGCCGGACGTGCTTTTCGTGCTTTTCCAACAGAAACTTTATAAAAAGGACAGAGGCGAACACCTGTTGCGCCACATTCTGATCTGGTGTATAATCATAAAATACGAGTGACAACAATCAGTGTATATTGATGAGGAGTATATATTTTGAAAAAGAGGATAGAACAGCTTCTTAACGGAAAATTTATTTATGAACAGCCTGAGCTTCTGTTTTCACAGGACCGTATTTTCGCTACGCTGAAGGCAGGAGAGACTACAAAGGATGAGATTTATTTCGGTACCGATGACAACCGCAGGATCAGTGGCTTTGTGACTTCATCTGACCGGAGACTGGTGCCCGGATTTGACCGCTTTTCCGGAACCACAGTGCGCATGCCTTATGGGGTAGATGCAGAGGGAATGAGGCCGGGAGAGAGCTTTGAAGGCTGGCTGTGTTTTACTACCAGTATCGGAGAATATAAGCTGCCGTTCACTGTACAGGTACAGACGGAAGAGGTGAAGAGTGCAGGCAGAAAGGTATCTTCTCTGGAAGAATTTCTGCACATTGCAAAGGAAGATTTCCATGAGGCTTACCGGATCTTTACAGAACGACATTTTTTCCTGATCCTGAGTGATCAGAGTGAGAAGATCCGTTCTCTTTATGCAGGAATGTCACAGCAGCCGGTGACCTATCAGCATCTGGAGGAATTTCTGATCGCAGCCGGTGCCAAGGAAAAGGTGACATTGAGTCTGAACAGAGAAGAGGCGAGTTTTTATGATGTCAGTGAATCTGTTCAGGAATCCCTTTATATCCACAGGAGCGGATGGGGACACCTGCGGGCAGATATTGAGGTAAACGGGGATTTTCTGGAGGCAGGCAAGCATGTGGTCACAGAAGAGGATTTTATCGGAAGTACCTGTGAAATAAACTATGTGATCCGCCAGGAAAAACTGGGAAAAGGAAATCAGTACGGCGAGATCATTGTAAAAACCCCATACCAGAAACTGGTATATCACGTTCTTGCATCCAGAGGAACTGAGAGTGCCGTGAACCTGGATCTTCTGGAAAAACAGTACCGGATATCTCTGATGAAGGAATACCTGGGATATCTCTGTAAAAGAACAGATTTTCAGGCCTGGACAGCCTCTACTCATGAGAAGCTTGACCGTATGGGCGAAAACGGACTGAAATATCCGGAATATCAGCTTCTGGAAGCCTATCTTCTTCATCTGGAAGGAGAAGATGACCAGGCTTCAGAAATCCTTGAGCGTTATCAGAATAAATCCTTTCATCACAATGAACTGGAACTGGCAGGGATTTATCTGTATCTGTGTACACAGACCGGGCTGTACCGGGATAAGGAACAGGCCCTCCGCAAGGTACAGAATTTCCAGATGCAGAAGGAAGACAGCTTTATCCTTCTGAAACTGGTATTTGAAATGGATCATACGCTTTCTCCGTCAAAAAAGATCTTTCTGATGGAGGAACTTTTTGAGCGGGGATGTACAAGTCCTTTTCTGTATCTGGAAGCATGGAACCGTATTTGTGCAGATATGTCTCTGCTGCATCGAATCAATGGGTTCTGGGCCCAGGTATTCCTTTTTGCAGGAAAAGAACAGATGCTGACGGAAGAGCTGGTCATGCGCCTGGCATATCTTTCCGGTTATGAGAAAGCTTTTAACGAAAGTCTGTACCGTGCTATGGCCATGGGATGTGAAGCCTTTCCGTCGGATGATACTGTGGAAGCTATCTGTAAATATATTATGAAGGGAAATCCAAGAAAACCGGAATATTTTCAGTGGTTTTCCGCTGCCGTGGACCGCGGGATCCGGATTACACGGCTGTATGAATATTATGTGGAAACACTGGATACTTCTTATCGGAGAGTCCTGCCGAAACCGCTTTTGATGTATTTTACCTATAACAACAATACTCTCGGTGATTCCAAGCGTGCCTATCTGTATGCATGCATCATTGCAGGGAAGGAACGTGATCCACAGACATACGAAAGTTATCGTGAAAGCATGGAGGAATTTGCTTTCCGTAAGTTACGGGAAGGCCGGATGAATGAAAATTATGCCGCTGTTTATCAGGAATTCATGCGGGAACCATCGGACAGCGAAAAAGCGCAGGTGATCGCCTCCAGAATGTTTACCTGCCGGCTATATACGGATGATCCGAAGGTTCGCAGTGTGATCGTCCGTCACAGACAGATGAAACAGGAAGAAATCTATCCGTGTATCCATGGGATCGCTTACCCAAGGATCTGCAGCGAAGATGCGGCCGTTGTATTTCAGGATGAAAAACAGAGACGTTATGCTGCTACGGTAGATTATAATCTGACACCACTTTTTGATGATCGTGAGATGGTTCCGGCAGTGTTGGAAAAAGGGGCGGATGAACCGGCTGTGCTTTTGTATTACTGTCAGGGTCAGGAGATCAGTCGTAAGAATCTGGGAATTTTTCAGAAACTGGTCCTTTCACCGGCGTTTACCGATGAATATAAGAGGCTGATCCGCAAAAAGATCCTGGATTATTATCAGGATCACGTGCAGGGAGAAGATCTGGATGCCTGTCTGGAGATGATGGATTATCGGGAATATGCCATGGTCGACCGGAAAACCCTTCTGGAGATCCTGATCCAGCGGGGACTGTTTCCGCAGGCTATGAGCGTGGTGGAAGCATTTGGATTTGAAGGAGTAGAGGAGCGTGCTCTTCTGAAGCTGGTAAGCCGTATGATCATCCGCTGTGATTGTGCGGAAGACGAAGAGCTGATCGCACTTTCCTCTCATGTATACCGACAGGGAATCTATGATGAAGTGATCCTCATGTATCTGATGAAATTCCGGTTTGGACCTGTGGATGAACTTCTGGATATCTGGAAAAGTGCCTGTGGGTTTGAGATGGATACCTATAATCTGGAGGAGAGGATCCTTTCTCTTCTGATGTTTAACTGGGATTACCGGCCAGAGGGTGCGGATATCCTGAAAGCATATATCCGCCATTCCGGAAAAGAGAGTGTGATCGGTGCGTATCTGACTCTGATGTCTTACGGAATGTTTGTAAAAGAAATGCCGGAGATGCCTGGACTTAAGGAGTATCTGAAAAATCGCAGAGAAAAGGAGTGGCCCGGAGACCGGATCTGTGACCTGACCCTTCTGAAACTGCTTTCCGAAGAAAAAACTGCTGATGAAGAAAATCTGGAAATGGAGGAAAAAATCCTCTCCTCCTGTGTAAAGGAAGGAATGCTATTTGAGTTTTTCCGGAATCTGGATCAGAGTATCCTGCGACCGTATCAGCTGGATGATAAGACTTTTGTAGAGTATCATACTTCACCGGAGACTTTGGTCACACTGTATTATTCCCTGGATACAGGACTTGGAACTGTACCGGACTATAAAAGTGAACCGCTCAAAAATGTCTATGAGGGAATTTTTGCCAGAGCATTTACATTGTTTTATGGAGAGACCCTGCGATATTATTTCCAGACAGAAGATGAAACCGGTGTACACAAAACGGAAGAAAAAATACTGACCATGAGCCAGAGTAATGACCAGGCATCCAGCAAATATCAGCTGATCAATCAGATACTCTGTGCAAGGAAACTGGAGAAAGGCACGGAAGTGAAGGAGAAGCTGGCACAGTATCTCCGGCAGGAACAGTACGTTAATGAAATGTTTGTCATAGAGAAGGAACCGGAAAGATGAATGAAATTCGTGACTTGATCATAGGAATTGATATTGGAAAAGAATACACACAGATCTGTTATTATGACAGAAAAGCAGAAGAAGCCCGTTCTCTTTCCATGAAGGTAGGAGCCAGTCAGTACGAAGCTCCGGGCTGTATCTGCTATCGTACCGATCACGGTGATTACTGCGTAGGCCTGGAAGCAGAGTATTTTGCCAGGGAAAAGGGCGGGATCATGATCGGAAATATTTATGATATCTGTCAGAAGGAAGAAAAGATCCAGGTGGCAGGAGAGGAAAAAGAGCCGGCAGAGCTTCTGGCACATTTTCTAAGGGGAATCCTGAAATTTCTGGGAATCCAGGATATCGTAAAGAATACCCGGTGTCTTTGTATCACATCGCCGGAGCTTAGTACACTTCAGGTACGGAATTATCAGAAGGCCTGCAGCCTTGCAGGTTTTTCCCGTGAGAAATATATGCTTATGGACTATGGCGAGAGCTTTTATTATTATGCACTGGGACAGAAACGGGAAACCTGGAATCGAAGTGTAGGCTGGTATGCCTTTGCAGGCGATACGGTAACTTTCCGGAAGCTGACCATCAACGGCTCTTCCAGACCGGTGCTTGTAAAACTGGAGGATCCGGTCAGTACAAAGCTTGAACCGGAAGAAGAGATCCGTGATGTGGAATTTTACCGTTTTATCAGTAAGACTCTCGGCAAAGAGCTCTTCTCCAGTGTGCAGATCACGGGAGAAGGATTTGACCAGCAGTGGGCACAGCAGTCTGTAAAGCTCCTGTGTCATCAGGGACGGAAGGTTTTTTACGGAAACAATCTTTTTGCAAAGGGAGCCTGCATAGCCGGTAAGGACAGGCTGGAGGATAAAAAACTCAAAGGTTACCGCTATTTAAGTGATTCGCTGGTGACTGCGGACGTAGGAATGGATATGCGGGTGATGGGCTCTCCGGCTTACTATCCGCTGATCGAAAGTGGCAGCAACTGGTATGAATGCAGTGCATCCTGCGAGCTGATCCTGGATGATACCAGTGAACTGGTATTTGTGGTAAGTATTCCGGAAGAAACCGAGAAGAAACGTGTGGCCATGGCACTTGAGGGGCTGCCAAAGCGGCCTAATCGGACTTCAAGGCTTTCCCTCACGCTGAAATACGTATCGCCGAGAGACTGTGAGATCACAGTAGAGGATCTGGGCTTTGGCGAAATGTATCCTTCCAGTGGGAAGATCTGGAGGGAACTGGTACGATGGGATGAGCAGGAAGAAAGGAAACAGGCATGAGCGGATATATTTTATGTCAGGTAAAAAAGGCAGAGAAGCCGTTTTATATCGAAAATATCAGTACCAATATCTATTCTATAGAAGAACTCTGCTATTATCTTTATAACAATCTTTATCTTGTGGACAGCTCATTGATCAGCAGTAAGCTCTGTACCTGGCTGGAGGAAGAACTGGAGCTTCCGAAGCTTGCGGCCAAGCTGAAACCTTATATTGGAAGAGAGGCCGGACTTGAAGAAGTACTGTATCCGATATTTAAAGAGATCAATTATCTGGCTTATGAAGAGCTTAAGACCTTAAACGGGCGCATTGAAGCCAGAAAACGTGAACCTGAAGAAATACGGGAGAAACGTAAAGGAGATGCGCTGATGGAGAATCGGATGTATGTGAATGCACTCCGTGTTTATCAGAAGCTTCTGGAGCATGGCGGGAAAGAAATCACCGGAGAGATGCGTGAAAGGATCCTGCATAATCAGGGATGCGCATACAGTTACCTGTTCCAGATGGATAAAGCGCTGGATTGCTTTTGGAAAGCATGGAAGGAGAATCATTCAGAGAAAGCGATGAAGGTTTATCTTCTGGCCTACCGCAGTGTTCACAGTGAAGAAGAATACAGGAAACGACAAGAAGATCTGAAGACAGATGAAATGGTAAGGCAGGAAACTGACCAGGCTCTGAAAAGCTTTGCCGGTCTCCCGGAGCAGCATATCGCATCCGGAGAAACCGACAGGATCCTGGAGGATCTCACAAGAGAATATCACAGAAGTACCGGCTCTTAAAGCTGTTCAAGAAGTCCCAGCAGGATCTGCCGGGCTTCTTTTTTTGTATATACGGATTCTTCCTCAGACAGGGAACAGAGGTAATCATTCAGGGCCTGTCCGATACTGGTCTCTTTCAGATAGATACAGAGAAAAGTATCTTTTTCGGAAAGAAAGCAGAGAAAAACGGAATAGTCAGACAGAACTTCCAGATGGATCCCGGTTTCAGGAAGTACGGAAGGCTTCAGGATCCTGCATTTTTCATATCCCATATCTGTGTCAAGAAGATGCTTGAGGGCTTTTTTTCGTTCTTCTTTCGGAAGAGGGGGCTGATGGTAGGAATAAGGTCCGTCAAGGAGTCCGGTACGGGCAAATTTCCGGATCCCGCTCAGTGTAAAATAATTGCAGGAAAAGGCAGCTTCTGTAAAAGAAAAGGAAGTCTGGTTCAGAACCGCTGCCAGCTGGGTATAGACCGGATCGGAAAGATCGATATCCCTGTTATCAAACAATGACTGAATAAAGCCCGGACCATAGGACATCAGTGCAAGGCAGGGATGAGATTCCAGTGCAAAATTTGTTGAGATCTTTGTCTGCATGATAGAACCAAAGATATTAAGGATCCTGTCCGGAGAATCCGACTGCAGGAAGAATTGGCTGGAATTCTCAAGAGCCCGCCGGAATTCCTGTTGATATGCGTGGATCGCTTCCGGATTTTCAGTAAAAATACAGGTCATCATATCCGAGGATAATAGCAGCAGCTTTTTTTCAGTGAGTAAGAAAAAAGGAAACAGTTCATAGCTGGAAAACTCTCGGCCTGTCTGAGTATAGTAATAATATGGCTGGTAGCCCACAAAACCTGACAGGATCGGAAGGAGTGTGCAGAGAAAGGTTTCCAGATTCATGTTGTAATCTGGTGAGGCGGACGGGTTCTGGTGAAGCGGCAGGATCTGGATCACCGGTGGCAGTTTCTCATATTTGGGATAAAGATGGGAAAAGATCTGTACAAGAAGCCGGCAGTTGGCCGGAAGGTTGGTACGGATCGTTTCAGAAGAACCGGAAGACAGGATGTCCTCAAAAAGGCTCAGGACCTTCTTTTCCACATCAAGAGAAAAAGTTCCACGGTAAAAGGGAAAGGATGGAAGCCTGAGAAAACCCTCCCGGGAAATGACCTGCTGGGAGCTGATAACACCCAGAAGCTCCTGTATATATTTGCGGTTGTAATATATTTCTTTTCCGATTTTTTCTATTTTATATAATTCCATCAGTTCCCTGCGTTGGGAAGGATTGATCCGGAGGGAATCGCAGAACTGGCGCACAAAATCAATACCGGGAAGACGTTTCCCTGTGATCATACGTTGTAGCGAGGTACGGTCAAGTCCCGAAGAAGCAGATAACTGATAAACGTTTTCTCCTGTATCCTTTAGGTATTCCCGGCATTTGTTGCTGAAATCAGACATAGTAGTACTCCTTTTGGTGCTTATATGACATTATTATACGAAAACAGATCATGAATTGCAATAAATTGTAAAAAAACAAGGCACAATTAGAAGCACATATTGCGCAGGTCTTTCTTTGAAAATAAAATGTTAATATCAGAAAGAGCATGAGGGAGGAAAACACGGCAATGGCAGTGATGACGATCGCGATATGTGATGAAATACGAAAGGATGCACAGAAGCTGTACAGGCAGCTTTCCACACTGGTCCCTGATGCAGAGCTCCTTCTGTATCGGACCAGAGAGAGTCTTCTGAAAGGACTGGCAGAGGGACACAAGATTTGCGATCTGATATTTCTGGGGCTGGATGGTGATCAGGGCAGGAGTCTGGAAACTGTACGGACAATGCGCCTGAAAGGACACTATATCCCGGTTGTGCTGGTGGCAGAGAATGAGAAATTCTATAAAGAAGCATTTGAAGTGTTTGCCTATAACTATCTGGTCAAACCGGTTGAAAGTGGAGAACTGGAACATGTTCTGGTACATATCCTGGAGGTATGCAGGCGTGAAGGCGGAAGAACGCTGTATTTTCGCTACAGGAAACAGGTTTATACACTGCAGCACGATCATCTGGCATATATATCCAGTAGTCTTCACAGTGTGACATTTCATCTTACCGATGGAAAAAAGATCAGCTGCAGAGCCAGGCTGGGGGATTTTTCGGGACAGCTGTCAGACAGCAGCTTTCTGAGATGTCATCAGAGCTTTTGTATCAACATGGAGAAGGTAACTTCACTTAAGAAGAACAGTTTTGTGGTCGGACAGACGGAAATCCCAATTTCCAGAACATATCTGAAAACGGCCAGAAAGAAATACAAAGATTATCTGGCAGAGCAGAAGGTTTGCTCTTGACAGCTCCTTTTGGGTATGTTACTATAACCATACGCTTTCGCGTGGTAGAGTGACCATGTGATAAAGAGATAACCGAAAAAAGGAGAATGACCATGAAGAAAAGAACAGTTGCGGTAGTAATGGCGGCAGCGATGACAATAGGAATGATGGTAACAGGAGTGAGTGTACAGGCAGGTGTTGAGGATAAGACCCTGATCGTAGGATTTGATGCTGAATATCCTCCGTTCGGATATAAGGATGATAACGGAGAATATGTAGGATTTGACCTTGACCTTGCCCAGGAAGTATGTGATAATCTTGGCTGGGAACTTGTTAAGAAGCCTATCAACTGGGATTCCAAAGATATGGAGCTGAACTCCGGAACGATCGACTGTATATGGAATGGATTTACTATCAACGGACGTGAGGATGACTATACATGGAGTGATCCATACATCAACAATGAGCAGGTGATCGTAGTTGCCAAGGATTCCGGAATTGAGAAGCTTGCGGATCTTAAGGGCAAGAACGTAGTTGTACAGGCTGCATCCGCTGCACTGGACGCATTGAACAACGATGACAATAAGGACCTGAAGGACAGCTTTGCATCTCTTACAGAGAATCCGGACTACAACACTGCATTTATGAATATTGATTCCGGAGCTGCAGACGCTGTTGCTGTTGATATCGGTGTTGCTAACTATCAGCTTTCCCAGAGAGGCAAGGATAAATATGTGATCCTTGACGAGCCAATCCAGAACGAGCAGTATGGCATCGGATTCAAGAAGGGAAATGATGATCTGAAGGATCTCGTATGGGATGAGGTCAAGAAGCTTGACGAGTCCGGTGAGGTTGACAAGCTTGCAGATAAGTATGAACTGGATAAGAGCATGCTCTGCATCAGCGAGGACAAGGATAAGACAGAGAATTCTGATTCAGCAGAAGAAAGTGCAGACAGCACAGAGAAAGAGACCGATTCTGAATCCAAATGATCCGGTACAGATCCGGTACAGTAAAAGCTGTGAAGATATTTTTTTAAGATATCCAACAGCAGCAGAAATAAGAAACATAGCAGAAGCTTTTGAAGCTTCCGCATAAAAACGGAAATGAGGGTGCTTCGGCGCAGAAAGAGCTGCCGTACACGCTCATTTCCTGTTGTTTACAGGAATTACAGGTATCAGTCCGATAAATGGGACTGATACTCCGAACCAGGAGGAAAAAAATGAGTTTTAGTGTAATGCTCCAGCAGATGGCAGGAGGAATGCTGGTCTCTATTGAGATCTTTTTTGTAACCTTGCTGTTTTCTCTGCCGCTGGGACTTCTGATCTGTTTTGGCAGAATGTCCAGAAACAAAGTGATCCGTACCATTGTATCCGGTTACATATCCATCATGAGAGGAACGCCGCTGATGCTGCAGCTGATGGTGGTATATTTCGGTCCGTATTTTATCTTCGGGATCCGTATTTCCATGGGATATAGTCTGATCGCTGTATTTATCGCATTTGCCATCAACTATGCAGCTTACTTTGCAGAAATCTACCGCGGCGGCATTGAATCTATGCCGGTGGGACAGTATGAAGCTGCAAAGATCCTTGGATACAATAAGGTACAGACATTTTTCCGCATCATCCTTCCACAGGTGATCAAGAGGATTTTGCCGTCTATTACAAATGAGGTCATTACGCTGGTCAAGGATACTTCCCTTGCGTTTGTTGTGGCAGTTGCGGAGATGTTTACCATTGCCAAGCAGATCGCAAGTGCACAGACAACAATGATGCCATTTGTGATCGCTGCGATATTTTATTATGTGTTCAACCTGATCGTGGCTGTTGTGATGCAGAAGGTTGAGAAAAGTATGAATTACTACCGTTAACCGGAATGGAGAGTATAAAATATGAAATTATTTGAAATGAAACATATCAAAAAAAGCTTTGACGGACTGGAAGTTCTCAAAGATATCTCTCTTGACGTGGAAGAGGGAGAAGTTTTAAGTATCATCGGTCCTTCCGGTTCCGGCAAGTCAACCATCCTGCGTTGTGCCACAGGACTTGAGACGCCGGACAGCGGCGAGATCATCAAAAACGGTGATGTGGGACTGGTGTTCCAACAGTTCAATCTGTTTCCGCATTTTTCCGTACTGAAAAATATAGTGGATGCACCTCTGAAGGTGCAGAAGAGAAAGAAAGATGAGGTTTACGCCCAGGCAAGAAGCCTTCTTAAGAAAATGGGCCTTGCAGACAAGGAGAAGGCATATCCTTTTCAGCTTTCCGGAGGACAGCAGCAGCGAGTTTCCATTGCCCGTGCGCTCTGTATGAATCCGAAGATCCTGTTTTTTGATGAACCTACATCTGCACTTGATCCGGAACTGACCGGTGAGATCCTGAAGGTTATCAAGGATCTTGCTCAGGAGCATATCACCATGGTGATCGTTACTCATGAAATGAATTTTGCAAGAGATATTTCCGACCGTATCATCTTTATGGATAAGGGTGTGATCGCAGTGGAGGGAACGCCACAGGAGGTATTTTCTTCCGAAAATGGCAGAATGAAGGAATTTTTGGGAAAATTCCATCAGGGTATGGAGTAACAAACGGTTGCTTTTAAAGAGGCAATGTTATATAATTTCAAGAGGCGTGAATTAACCAGAACCGGGCAGATAACGGATCTTTCGCCATTCCGGCCCGGAGGTATGTGATCAGGAGGTAGTAATGAATACAGACAGATATGTAAGCCCGCTGTCAGAGCGGTATGCAAGTAAAGAGATGCAGTATATTTTTTCTCCGGACATGAAGTTCCGCACATGGAGAAAGCTGTGGATCGCACTTGCTGAGACGGAACGTGAGCTTGGCCTTAACATTACCCAGGAGCAGATCGACGAAATGAAGGCTCATGCGGATGATATCAATTATGATGTGGCTAAGGAGCGTGAGCGTCAGGTTCGCCATGATGTAATGTCTCACGTGTATGCGTTTGGCGTACAGTGCCCGAAGGCAAAAGGCATCATCCATCTGGGAGCAACCTCCTGTTATGTAGGAGATAATACGGATATCATCGTTATGACAGAGGCACTGAAGCTTGTCCGCAAGAAACTTGTGAACGTGATCGCAGAGCTTTCCAAGTTTGCAGCGCAGTATAAGGATCAGCCAACTCTGGCGTTTACTCATTTCCAGCCGGCACAGCCGACAACCGTAGGCAAGAGGGCAACTCTCTGGACTCAGGAATTCCTGATGGATCTTGAGGACCTTGAGTATGTATTAAGCACTATGAAGCTTCTTGGCTCAAAGGGAACAACCGGTACACAGGCCAGCTTCCTGGAACTTTTTGACGGGGATCAGGAGACCATCGACAAGATCGATCCGATGATCGCAGAGAAGATGGGATTCAGATCCTGCTATCCGGTTTCCGGACAGACCTATTCCAGAAAGGTTGATACCCGTGTGCTGAATATCCTTGCGGGAATCGCTGCAAGTGCACATAAGATGTCTAACGATATTCGTCTTCTTCAGCATCTGAAGGAAGTGGAGGAGCCATTTGAGAAATCCCAGATCGGATCTTCTGCTATGGCATATAAGAGAAATCCGATGAGAAGTGAGAGAATCGCTTCCCTGTCCAGATATGTGATGATCGATGCACTGAACCCGGCGATCACATCTGCAACACAGTGGTTTGAGAGAACTCTGGACGACTCTGCAAATAAGCGTCTCAGCGTTCCGGAAGGATTCCTTGCGATCGACGGAATCCTGGATCTCTGCCTCAATGTTGTAGACGGACTGGTTGTTTATCCGAAGGTTATCGAGAAGAGACTGATGTCTGAACTTCCGTTTATGGCAACTGAGAATATCATGATGGATGCGGTTAAGGCAGGTGGAGACCGTCAGGAGCTTCATGAGCGTATCCGTGAGCTTTCCATGGAAGCAGGAAAGAACGTGAAGGTAGAGGGTAAAGATAACAATCTTCTTGAGCTGATCGCAGCAGATCCGGCGTTTAATCTGACTCTTGAGGATCTTCAGAAGGCCATGGAACCGTCCAGATATACAGGACGTGCCAAAGAGCAGACAGAAGCTTTCATTGCAAATGTGGTACAGCCGGTGCTGGATGCGCATAAAGATCTGCTTGGCGTTAAGGTTGAGATCAATGTATAATGCTGTAAGCATAAAAAGAACACAGACAGGAATGTCAGTCTTCTGTGGATGATATACAGATAACGTGGCATTCCGAATAATAGAGAAAGACACAAGGAGGAACTGTGTTATGGTAACTGCAGTAGTAGGAGCAAACTGGGGAGATGAAGGTAAAGGCAAGATCACAGATATGCTTGCTGAGAAAGCTGATATCATCGTGAGATTTCAGGGTGGAGCCAATGCGGGCCACACCATCGTAAATGATTACGGTAAATTCGCACTTCATACGCTTCCGTCAGGTGTGTTTTACGGACATACGACCAGTGTCATCGGAAACGGTGTTGCACTGAATATTCCTGTATTCTTTAAGGAGTACAATGAAGTGGTAAGCCGTGGAGTACCTGCACCGAAGATCCTGATCTCCAACAGAGCACAGATGGTAATGTCTTACCACATTCTGTTTGATCAGTACGAGGAGGAGCGTCTTGGCGGCAAGGCTTTCGGTTCCACAAAATCCGGAATCGCTCCGTTCTATTCTGACAAATATGCAAAGATCGGCTTCCAGGTAAGTGAGCTTTTTGATGAGGAAGCACTGAAAGAGAAGGTTGTACGTATCTGCGAGACAAAGAACGTAACACTTGAGCATCTCTATCATAAGCCTCTTCTGAAACCGGAAGACATCATGAATGAGCTGATGGAATACAAGAAGATGGTTGAGCCATACGTATGCGACGTATCGCTCTATCTCTGGAATGCACTGAAAGAGGGAAAACAGGTTCTTCTTGAGGGACAGCTCGGAACTCTGAAAGACCCGGATCACGGAATCTATCCGATGGTTACATCCTCTTCCACACTGGCTGCTTATGGTGCCATCGGTGCAGGCCTGCCTCCATATGAGATCAAGAAGGTCGTAACCGTATGCAAAGCTTACTCCAGTGCAGTTGGAGCAGGTGCATTCGTTTCTGAGATCTTCGGCGAGGAAGCAGATGAGCTGAGAAAACGTGGCGGTGATGGTGGTGAGTTCGGTGCTACTACAGGCCGTCCGAGACGTATGGGATGGTTCGACTGTGTTGCATCCAAATACGGATGCCGTCTCCAGGGAGCTACAGACGTTGCTTTTACAGTACTGGATGTTCTGGGATATCTGGATGAGATCCCGGTTTGCACAGGCTATGAGATCGACGGAGAGGTAACAACAGAATTCCCGACAACTGTGCAGCTTGAGAAAGCAAAACCGGTTATTGAGAAGCTTCCGGGATGGAAATGCGATATCCGTGGAATCAAAAAATATGAGGATCTTCCGGAGAACTGCAGAAAATATGTAGAGTTCGTAGAAAAACATATTGGATTCCCGATCACAATGATCTCTAACGGACCAGGAAGAAACGACATCATTTACAGATAATTATTTTTACAGTATCAGGATTATGACAACAGGAAGCGCCGGGGAAGAATTTCTCCGGCGCCCTTTTGGTTCAAAGAGATATTCAGTTAAAATAACAGATAGAATAGCGGATGTATCATGTGAAAGGAAGTTCAATGAAAAATTTTAAAAGAATCGCGGCACTTGCAGGTGTTGTCATATTACTTCTTATATTCTGCCTTCCAATGGCATTTGCCTGGGGAAGCAGTGAAAACGCCCAGGCTTTGTTCCGGGGGGCTTTTGCGGCAGCAGTTCTGGTACCGATCGTAGCGTATGTTTTCTGGATGGCGTACCGGATCTGGGGAAATAAGAAGCCGAGAGAGGATGAAAACCGTATGATCGAGAATATTATTTTTGATGTGGGAAATGTGCTGATGGGCTATGACTGGGAAGAGTATCTTCGGAGCTATGACTTCCCGGAAGAAAAGTATCAGAAAATCGCAGATGCAGTATTTCGAAACCCGATCTGGGAGGAACAGGACCGTGGACAGCATGAGGAGTCCTGGTATGTAGATAAATTTGTGGAAAGTGCACCGGAATATGAAGCAGATATCCGTGAGGTGGTACGACGTGATCCGGAGTGTATGCATCTGTATGATTATGCGGAAACCTGGGTGAAATATCTCAAAAATCAGGGATATCATCTCTATGTCCTTTCCAACTACGGAACTTATATGCTGGATCGTACAAAGCAGGATATGTCTTTTCTGAAATATATGGATGGAGTGGTATTTTCCTGTGATGTGCAGCAGATCAAGCCTGAGGTGGATATTTACAAAACACTTCTGAAGCGTTACAGCCTGAAACCGGAGAAATCGGTATTTTTGGATGATCGTGCCGTGAACTGTGAGGGAGCCGGAAAAGCCGGTATCCATACCATCCAGTTTGAGAATTTGAAGCAGGCGGCGAAGGCGCTTGAGAAGCTTGGTGTGAAATGACCTTCAGTGTGAAAAGAGAAACACAGAGGGCCTGCACCATCGCGAAGCCCTCTGCATTCTAAAGGGGAGGATATGATAAGTATCTCCCGGAACGGCATCTGTTATACAGAAAATATATAAGATCTTGTAATCTTTTATTCCCTGTTCTTCTTCCGGTATTCACCGGGAGTCATTCCATATGTTTTTTTAAAAATACGCATGAAATGCTCCGGACTTTCATACCCTACAAGTTCACAGATCGCAAGATTGCTGAGAGAGGTTTCACGCAGAGCATGACATGCCTGGTTCAGCTTGATATCCCGGATGATCTGTAAAAATGTCCGTCCGGTACTTTCCTTGATCAGGGTACTGAGGTGGGAAGTACTATAGCCAAAATGCTTTGCAGCTTCATGTAAGGTAACGCTCTGGTAGTGACGGTTCAGGTAGTTGAGGATTTCCGTTACAGAATTTCCGGTGCTGTCCTTTGTAAGGATGGATTCAATATCATTTTTGTGAAAACGCAGCAGCATGGCCCAGAATATTAAAAGCAACACTGTCATCAAAGATCCCCACACTGTGAGTGGTATGCGGTGGGATGATACAGATATCTCCGGTATGCAAAGTGTGTTCGATCCTTTGTATCGCAGTGTGGGCAGTTCCGTCATACAGACAGAGGATCTCAAAAAATTCATGTTCATGGGGAAAAACAGGGGTATAGCGGTAATGCTTGGAAAGCACGATATTGCCATTTATATCATGAGCAAGTCAGGTATGGATGATCCTGGCGGAAGCAGTCAGCGGCGAAGAAGGAGCAGAAATACTGGATCGTCTGGTGGAACTGAAACCGGAAAAAGGAATGGTTTCTCCATATATGAACCATCATTTTGTGGAAGCACTTCTGATGTGTGGTAAAAAAGACCAGGCAATGGAATATATGAAATATTACTGGGGCGGAATGATAAGCCACGGTGCGGATACATTCTGGGAGCTTTATAATCCGGAAAATCCTGCAGAATCTCCATATGGAAGCAGCATTGTCAACAGCTACTGTCACGCATGGAGCTGCACTCCGACTTATCTTCTCAGAAAATATTTTAACTGAAGCAAGTAAGTCCTCTGCGGGGGCGCGAATATCTGCTTGAACTAAATCACAGTGTGATAAAATAACTCGGATATGAAACAGATGTATTTGATTTCTTCGCCAAAAGATGATATAATAAATAGAAATTGCGAAGCGGAATATAAATCTCCGTCTTATTTATCTAAAATTTTGGAAAAGAGGATCAGACAATGAGCGATATGACAATTCTTGAGCAGTGGCGTTCCATTGCTTATAATCAGAATGCAGATAAGAATAAGCTTCAGCGCTTCTGGGCAAATTATTTTAACATTGAGAAGAATATTTATGAGCAGCTTCTTGAGAACCCGGATGAGATCGTTTCCGGAACTGTAAAAGAGCTTGCTGAGAAATACGGTCAGGACGTTATGACTATGGTTGGTTTTCTTGATGGAATCAATGACAGTCTGAAGGTTCCGAACCCGATCGAGACTATGGATGAGGATACCAAGGTAAACCTTGCATTTGATAAAGAGGCACTCTATAAGAACATGGTAGATGCCAAGGCTGACTGGCTTTACAACCTTCCTCAGTGGGACAAGATCTTCACAGAAGAGAAAAAGAAAACCCTCTACATGGAGCAGAAGAAATCCGGCACAGTTGTGAAACCGCACAAGGTCGGAAGAAACGATCCGTGCCCATGCGGAAGCGGCAAGAAATACAAACACTGCTGCGGAAGATAATGAGCGTAAAGAAGAATCTGGATTACATTATCGTGTTAGGTGCCCATGTGGACGGAACACGGATGACACTTGCCCTTCTGGAACGAGCCAGAAGGGCTCTTCTTTATCTTGAAGAAAATCCGGGTACGAAGGCAGTGCTCTCTGGAGGAAAAGGCGATGGAGAAAACATTTCCGAGGCAGAGGCCATGTATCGTTATCTTACCTGTCACGGAATAGACGGGGACAGACTGATACGGGAAGAGGAATCTACCAGTACGAAAGAGAATTTGGAATTCAGCTGCAGAAAGATCGGAACCACAGACTGTTCTGTAGGCGTGGTGACGAACAATTTTCATGTATGGAGAGGAGCAGCCATTGCAAGAAAATGTGGATTCCGGGAAGTGGCCATGGTACCTTCCAGGTATCGAAGCTGGCGTCTTTTTATCTACATTCCCCGTGAGATTTTGGCCATTATCAAAGACAAACTCATGGGAAATCTGTAGATCTGTGCGAGAAGAGAAATCTCAAAAATTTTGTCAACATGCGTTGACAAATAAAAATACTGCGCTTATAATGAACCACAGAAAAGAAATAAAAACACGTTGACGAGACGAGTAAGCTGTGAAACGTTACAGAGAGAGATGTGAAGTGCTGGAAACATCTTATCGGGAAACAGCCGAAGACTACCTCCGAGTGGCCCTAATCCGGTCCGGTGATTCCGTTATCATCATAATTGAGAGGCTTTGCATCCTGGCATGACCGGGCAGCAGAGCAAGCAGGGTGGAACCGCGAGAATGAATGAACTCGTCCCTTACAGTATGTGATGTACTGTGAGGGATTTTTTTATTGCTGAATCTCTTGCAAAAGCAGACACATACTGTGTACCATAGAAACTTCATTTAAAATGAAAGGAGAAAAAACAATGATCATTACATTAAAAGACGGCTCAAAAAAAGAATATGCAGAAGCAAAAGCTGTGATCGATATCGCATATGACATCAGCGAAGGCCTTGCACGTGCTGCATGTGCAGGAGAAGTAAACGGAGAGGTCGTAGATCTTCGTACAGTTCTTGACAGCGACTGTGAGCTGAATATCCTTACAGCGAAAGACGAGAAGGGCCTTGCAGTTCTCCGTCATACAGCATCTCACGTAATGGCACAGGCTGTACAGAACTTATACCCGGAGGCAAAGGTTGCCATCGGACCATCCATTGATACAGGCTTCTACTATGATTTCGACCACGATCCATTTTCACGTGAGGATCTTGACGCCATTGAGAAAGAGATGAAAAAGATCATCAAAAAAAGGCGCAAAGATCGAGCGTTTTACAAAATCCCGTGAGGATGCCATCGCATACTTTAAAGAGAAAAATGAGCCATACAAGGTTGAGCTGATCGAGGATCTTCCGGAGGGAGAAGAGATTTCCTTCTATTCACAGGGAGACTGGACAGACCTCTGTGCAGGCCCGCACCTGATGAGTGTAAAAGGCATCAAGGCATTCAAGCTTCTTTCTTCTTCCAGCGCATACTGGAGAGGCAGTGAGAAAAACGCAATGCTCACACGTATCTACGGAACAGCCTATGCTACAAAGGATGAGCTGAAAGAGCATCTGGAGCAGATGGAAGAAGCAAAGAGACGTGACCATAACAAGCTTGGCCGTGAGATGAAGATCTTCACAACTGTAGATGTGATCGGACAGGGACTTCCGCTTATCATGCCAAACGGTGTGATCATAATGCAGGAGCTTCAGCGCTGGATCGAGGATGAGGAGACAAAGCGTGGATATGTAAGAACAAAAACTCCTCTTATGGCAAAGAGCGATCTCTACAAGATCTCCGGACACTGGGATCATTACAAAGATGGTATGTTCGTACTTGGTGATGAGGAGAAGGACAAAGAGGTTTATGCACTTCGTCCGATGACATGTCCGTTCCAGTACTATGTATACAAAGCAGAGCAGCACAGCTACCGTGATCTGCCGATCCGTCTCGGCGAGACCTCCACACTGTTCCGTAATGAGGATTCCGGAGAGATGCATGGCCTGACACGAGTTCGTCAGTTTACTATTTCCGAGGGACATCTGATCGTAAGACCGGACCAGATGGTAAAAGAGTTCAAAGACTGTATCGCACTTGCCCAGTACTGTCTGCAGGTACTTGGTGTTGAGGAAGATGTAACTTATCATCTTTCCAAATGGGATCCGACAAACAAAGAGAAATACATCGGTGAGCCGGAGGTATGGGAAGAGACAGAAGGCCATATCCGCCAGATGCTTGAGGAGCTGAACATTCCATTCACAGAGGATGTGGGCGAGGCTGCTTTCTACGGACCGAAGGTTGATATCAACGCAAAGAACGTATACGGAAAAGAAGACACCATGATCACGATCCAGTGGGATGCACTTCTTGCAGAGCAGTTTGATATGTACTATATCGATGAGAATGGTGACAAACAGCGTCCGTACATCATCCACCGTACATCCATGGGATGCTATGAGAGAACACTGGCATGGCTCATTGAGAAATACGCAGGAATGTTCCCGACATGGCTCTGCCCTGAGCAGGTTCGTGTGATCCCGATCTCCGAGAAATATAACGATTATGCACAGAAGGTTGAAGCTCAGATGAGAGAAGCAGGAATCCGCTGCTCTGTAGACGGACGTTCCGAGAAGATGGGATACAAGATCCGTGAGGCACGTCTTGAGAGAGTACCTTACATGCTTATCGTTGGTGCAAAAGAGGAAGAAGAGGGTAAGGTTTCCGTAAGAAGCCGCTATCTTGGCGATGAGGGAATGAAAGAGCTTGGTGAGTTCATTGACTTCATCAAAGAAGAGATTAAGAACAAGACGATCCGTAAGATCGAGGTTCAGGAAGAGAAGAAATAAACAAAACAGATGATTGACGGATAAATAAAAGGCGACCCGTGTGATAGGCGGGCCGCCTTTATTTTTGATCCGGCAATATTGAGACCACGCTGTGATGCGGAGGCGGTCAGTATTGCCGGATATTTTTTATTTAAAATATTTCTCCCTGACGAGTTCAACCGGCATGTCCAGTCCGGTCCAGATGTGGAAAGCCTTTACACCCTGGTGGAGCAGCATGTACATTCCGTTAAAGGTCGGACATCCGGCTTCCCGGGCTTCCCTGAGAAGTCTTGTTTCTCTTGGCTCATATACAACATCGGCTACGGTAAGTTCCGGATGGAACAGAGTCTTGTCCGGGATCACGGTGCCTGTCACATCCGGAACCATTCCCACAGAAGTTGCATTGATGAGGAGATTGCTTTCCTCCAGTGCGTCCTTCCGCGCAGTGTGATCATCCATCTCATGAAGGATCATCTCACATTCTGTCATATGAGACATTTTTTCTGCCATGGCAGCAGCACGTTCCCAGTAACGGCTGGTAGGACGTGCAAAACATGGATCTTTTTTGCACCTCCAGGGCGGACTGGCCGCAAATCGCCATTCCGGCACCGCCGACACCCATAACGGTGATGGTGCGCCCCTTTACATCACAGCCGGCATCTCTGGCAGACTGGGTAAATCCATAACCATCCGTATTAAATCCCTTTAATTTTCCATTGTCGTTGCGTACGGTATTTACCGCTCCGATCAGCTGGGCAGTGGGAGAAAGTTCGTCCAGAAGCTCCACGATCTTATTCTTGTTTGGCATGGTCAGGTTAAAGCCCTTGATCCCACAGGCTTTCAGTCCTTCCACAGCCTGGGGAAGGGTCTCCTCGGTTACATCAAAACAGAGATACACATAATCAAGTCCAAGATAACGGAATGCCTCATTGTGCATTAAAGGTGATACGCTGTGTGCCACGGGGCTTCCCAGAAGGCCGGTAAGCCCCGTATGTCCGGTAATATTGATCATTGTTCGATTCCCTCCTGTATCTCATATAATAGAATTTCTTTACGAAATATAATAAAAAATATTTTAGCACTATAAAGTACGAAAATCAACAAATACAAATATTGTACGGAAATTTATACATTTTTGTCGCCGATTCATAGAAAAAATCTATAAATGTCGAGGCAGACAGAAACGACCCGATAAGTTAGAAGAATCGACATCCGGATTTGACAAAATATGCAAAGAGCCTGCCCTATAATAAATGCACTTACCAAAGTTGAGAATCGATGGCAGACGAAACAGCAGTGGGGGAAGCTTATGTATCAGAGGATATACATAGATATCGTTTTTATGACGAATTTCCTTATGGATTACATGCTTTTAAGACTTGTGGGAAAATTTCTGCATCTTGACGGGAAACGCAGAAGATGTGTGATATCCGCTGCCTTTGGATCTTTTGTATCCTGCCTGCTTGTATGTGTACCTTTTAAGATCATTTTTCCTGCCGCTGTACTGATTCATGGCGGCTGCGCTTTTTTTATGGCGTCGTTTGCTTTTCGACTGAAAAAAGGCGGCCTTCTTGTAAAAACCATTCTGGCTCTGTATTTCACAGCTTTTGTGGTTGGCGGGATTTATCAGGCACTGGAAACGGAAAGAACCATGACGGTGAAAATATTTCTGCTTTTTCTGGCAGGGATTTATGGCACACTTTATACTCTGGGATGTGTGACCGAGACCTTCCGGTTTGGAAGAAGAAATATTTTTCCGGTCACTTTGAAATATCAGGGGAAGCTGCAGCAGACATACGGCTTTTATGATACCGGAAATCTCCTTATGGATCCTGTGAAAAAACAGCCGGTATCGATCATCAAACAGGAACTTTTGGGAAGCCTGATATCGAAAGAGCAGGTGAAAAAACTGATGGATATTAAAGATAAACCAGAGGCACTGGAAAATACAGGATTTGTCAGTCTGCAGCCGCATTTTCTGAGCTGTCATACCGCAGATGGTAAAAAAAGGACTGCTGCTGGCAGTGATCCTTGATGAACTTCTGATCCAGACTCCCGAAAGGGTGGTACATGTAGGAAAACCGGTGCTTGCCATAACATCCGAGCCCTCAGCTTTGGGAGAAGAGTACGAGATACTTTTGAATTCCAGACTATTAAATTGAGAAGGGGGCTTATGTTATGAACAGAGCAGCTGCAAGATCCTATCCGTTTCAGGTAATCCGGAAATTTATGTTCAATCGTCCGGGAGAGGTTTTTTATATTGGTGGAAATGATATCCTTCCGGCGCCGTTGTCAGCGGAACGGGAGGCTGAAGTGATCGAAATGCTGGGAACAGAAAACGGAAAAAGAGGGAAAGTCGGTTCTGATCGAGCACAATCTACGGCTGGTGGTTTATATTGCAAAGAAATTTGACAATACAGGGGTAGGTGTGGAGGATCTGATCTCCATCGGAACCATAGGGCTCATAAAGGCTATCAATACCTTTGATCCGGTAAAAAATATCAAGCTTGCTACCTATGCATCACGATGTATCGAAAATGAGATCCTGATGTATCTGAGGAGAAACAGCAAAACAAAGATGGAGGTTTCCATTGATGAGCCGCTGAATGTGGACTGGGATGGAAATGAGCTGCTGCTTTCGGATATCCTGGGAACGGATGACGATGTGATCTCCAGACGTCTGGAAGATGAGGTGGAGATCGCACTTCTTGGAAAAGCCATCAGCAAACTGACAAAGCGGGAACAGATGATCATCCGTCTGCGATTCGGCATCGGAAACCGGGAAGGAAGCGAGAAAACACAGAAGGAGGTAGCGGATCTTTTAGGAATTTCACAATCCTACATTTCCCGCCTGGAAAAGCGGATCATGAAGCGGCTGCGGAAAGAAATCGTAAAGTATGAATAGAAGAAACCGGAAAAAACGGTTTACCGGACAGGTTTCCCTTATGGAGGAAGTAAAACCAAAAAATATTTTTGAGACACCACAGGGAGATGAGCGTCTTGGATGGACCGGTGATGCAGAAATCTTCTGCCGTACGGCATGCTTCCTTGAAAATACCTATTCCTTCTACCGAAAATGGCTCCGTGATGTGGAGGCAGACCAGACAGAGGAGGGCGGTGTTGCCCATGTTGTTCCGGATATCATTTCCGGAAACGAAGGGTATAATTGGCTCCTTGAGCAGGGAAGTCATTCGGCAGCAGCGAGAAGATTTAAAATTCCGGGAAATACAGTAGAATTTGTCAGAGACCTTCGATATAATAAATACAGAGTGTTTACAGAGCTACAGAATGAACAAAAGAAGAAGGGGTGTGGCAGAATGATCGACATTGCACATGCAAAACAGGAATTCGAAAAATATCTGGATGAATACGACCGGGAGGATGAACAGATCCGTCTGAAGATCGTACATACCTATGGCGTGGTGAAATACGCAGGAGAGATTGCCAGAAAAATGGAATGTTCCGGTGAAGATGTGGAACTTGCGGAGCTGATCGGTCTGCTTCATGATATTGGCCGTTTTGAGCAGATCCGTAGATTTCACAGCTTTGAGCCGGGAACCATGGATCATGCCGTGTTCGGTGCAGAACTTCTCTTCGGGGAGGAGAAGCTGATCCGGCGCTTCGTGGAGGATGATAAATTTGATGAGCTGATCGATGCAGCAATTCGGAAGCACAGTGATTTCAAACTGGAAGGAATCCACGATGCAAGAACACTTTTCCATGCAAAACTGATCCGGGATGCAGACAAGCTGGATAACTGCAGAGTAAAGCTGGAGGCGTCTGTTGAAGCCATGCTGGGAGTCTCTGAGAAAGCTGCAGGAGAAGGGCTGATCTCACCGGCAGTGTGGGAGTCCTGTCTCAGAAGAGAATCCGTGTTATCCGCAGACAGATATGTGCCGGTGGATTACTGGGTATCTTATCTTGCACAGTATTATGATATCAATTTTCCTGAGACCTGTGAGATCATCGAAGAAGAGGATTATATCACCAGGATCGCAGGCCGGCTGACGTACCAGGAACAGGATACCAGAACTAAGCTCCATATTCTCACAGAAGATCTGAACAGGTATCTGGAGATGCCGGCTGTGTCTGTGAAGGAATAGGAGTATAGCAGTTACTGTTCACTGGCAATGTCCCGCGAGGTGTTTTTTGTGAGCGAAGGTCACAGAAAACCCGAGACATACCATGCGAATTTATGCGATTAACATAAATTCTGTGCATCGCGAAGCGTGTTACTGAGAACGGAGTGAACAGTAACTCATAGCAGAGAGACTTGTTATATTTTTTTGTTTGGGGTTGACTTTGAGGTGGTTTTCGCCTAAAATATATCAAAGATACGGCGATGATGAGAATAGTACACAGGGAATTATCTCAGAGAGGGATCTGCTTTGGTGGAAGGATCCTGTGCGTGAACTGTGGAACCGGCCTCGGAGCTCTGCGTGATTGAAGCGTGGCGTGTGTTTCCGGCGTTAACGGGTGTTGAGAGAACAGCTTTTCAGGCTGTTAACTGGGGTGGTACCGCCGAAGTCATTCGGTCCCTTGTGAGGGATTCGGAGGGCTTATTTTTTTGTCCGTAAAACGGGACTGTAAATATAGTGTACGGTTTATAGGACGGAAGAGTAAGCAGAAAGGATTCCGGATTGCCTTGGCTGTCTGACAGCCGGCAATATGTAACAGATCACAAGAAAAAGGAGATTTATCATGGCAAAAGAAAAGAAATTAGTACAGGCCATCACATCTATGGATGAGGATTTTGCTCAGTGGTATACAGACGTTGTTAAGAAGGCTGAGCTTTGTGGCTATACAAGTGTTAAGGGCTGTATGGCGATCAAACCTGCAGGTTATGCGATCTGGGAGAATATCCAGCATGAGCTTGACCGCAGATTTAAAGAGACTGGTGTAGAGAACGTTTACATGCCGATCTTTATCCCGGAGTCTCTTCTTGATAAAGAGAAGGATCATGTAGAAGGTTTTGCTCCGGAGGTTGCATGGGTGACTCATGGCGGCCTTGATCCGCTTCAGGAGAGACTTTGCGTGCGCCCGACTTCTGAGACTCTGTTCTGCGATTTCTACCAGAAAGAGATCCAGTCCCACAGAGACCTTCCAAAGGTATACAATCAGTGGTGTTCCGTTGTCCGCTGGGAGAAGACAACACGTCCGTTCCTTCGTTCCAGAGAGTTCCTGTGGCAGGAGGGACATACAGCACATGCAACAGCCGAGGAAGCAGAGCAGCGTACCATCCAGATGCTGAACATCTATGCAGACTTCTGTGAGGAAGTTCTTGCGATTCCGGTCATCAAAGGCCAGAAGACAGACAAGGAGAAATTTGCAGGTGCTGAGGCTACTTATACCATCGAATCTCTGATGCACGACGGTAAGGCTCTCCAGTCCGGTACAAGCCATAACTTTGGAGATGGCTTTGCCAAAGCATTCGGAATCCAGTACACAGATAAAGATAATACACTGAAATATGTTCACCAGACATCCTGGGGAATGACAACCCGTATGATCGGTGCGATCATCATGGTTCACGGTGATAACAGCGGACTTGTTCTTCCTCCGAGGATCGCTCCGGTACAGACTGTGATCATCCCGATCCAGCAGCGTAAAGAGGGCGTTATGGAGAAGGCTGATGAGCTTCTTGCAGCACTGAAGGCAGCAGGCATCCGTGCAAAGGTTGACGCTACAGACAAGAGCCCGGGATTCAAGTTTGCTGAGCAGGAGATGCGTGGTATCCCGCTTCGTGTGGAATGTGGCCCGAAGGATATCGAAAACGGCCAGGCAGTTCTCTGCAGAAGAGATACCCGTGAGAAATACACAGTATCCTTCGAGGAGCTTGCAGATAAGGTAAAAGAGCTTCTGGATACCATTCAGCATGATATGCTGGAGCGCGCACGTGCACACAGAGAGGCACATACTTACGTAGCAAAGAATTATGAGGAGTTCGGTGAGATCATCAACAGCAAACCGGGATTCATCAAAGCTATGTGGTGCGGTGATCGTGCATGTGAGGACAAGATCAAGGAAGATTTCCAGGCAACATCCAGATGTATGCCATTTGAGCAGGAGCAGTTAAGCGACGTTTGCGTATGTTGCGGAAAACCGGCTAAGAAGATGGTTTACTGGGGACGCGCATACTAAAATATAATTTATATTGCAGAAACAGCGGCGGGGCAAAATATGCTCCGCTGTTTTTATCCAATGCGTCGTAAAACCCCTTGCTTCGGCTATGGGGATATAAGACGCGTCCATCGAATTTATGCAAGTAATTGAAGATGGACAAAATAGTAATTGTATTAACTAATGAACCATAGTATAATATAAATATGAACATAACATATAAATTAAATAACAATGTCGTCTATTCCTGTAAATACCATGTAGTATGGTGTCCAAAGTATAGACGAAAAGTATTAATTAATGGTGTGGACGTCCGGCTGAAGGAGCTGCTCACAGAGTATGCTGCAAATCTTTCTGTAGACATTTTGGAAATGGAGATCATGCCAGACCATGTTCATATGCTTTTGGAAGTAGATCCTCAGTTTGGCATCCACAAAGCTGTAAAGTCATTTAAAGGCTATACGTCCAGAATTTTAAGACAGGAATTTCCCTA
>ENA-OQMY01000080-OQMY01000080.1-human-gut-metagenome-genome-assembly--contig:-NODE-80-length-33925-cov-3.306941_pt1 | contig 33925 bp, 34 predicted proteins | sample MGYA00242623_ERZ504868 | MGnify/ENA primary metagenome ERZ504868 (study PRJEB26092, sample SAMD00036386) | human gut metagenome | host: Homo sapiens | study: EMG produced TPA metagenomics assembly of...
GATCAGATCGCTTTGGCTGTCGAGGCCATTCGCGAGGCGGGCCTGTATTAGAAAGCTATTCCGCTCGTCAATAGCTCGAAACCGATTTCGTGCAGTTAGTTTTACGATTTCTGCAAACAATTTCGGGTAAACGGTCGATTTTTGGCTGCGAATAGGAGCATAATCAAAGTCCCGATTGGATGTATTGGGATTACGGCAAGCCGCTCGGGTCGTTCCCGGGCGGCTTGTTTGTGGAGAGAGATGGGAGTTTCTAATGGTTAACGAGAAGAAGGTCGCTATTGTCGGCTGCGGTTTCGTTGGTTCGTCTTCGGCGTTCGCGCTGATGCAGAGTGGTCTGTTCTCCGAGATGGTCCTCATCGACGTGGACAAGAACCGCGCCGAGGGTGAGGCCCTGGATATCGCGCACGGCATGACGTTTGCCGAGCCGATGAAGATCTACGCCGGCGATTATTCCGATGTCGCCGACGCCGCCATGATCGTCGTCACCGCTGGCGCTGCCCAGAAGCCCGGTGAGACTCGCCTGGACCTGGTCAACAAGAACGTCAGCATCTTTAAGTCCATTATTCCCGAGATTAAGAAGTCTGGCTTCGACGGCATTCTGCTCATCGTCTCCAACCCGGTCGATGTTCTGACCTACGCCGCCATCAAGATGTCCGGCCTGCCCGAGGGCCACGTCATCGGTTCCGGTACCGTGCTCGACACCGGCCGTCTGCAGCAGATGCTTGGTGCCCATGTCGAGGTCGACCCGCGCGATGTCCAGGCCTATGTCATGGGTGAGCACGGCGATTCCGAGTTTGTCGCTTGGTCCAGCGCTCAGGTTGCCGGCGTTCCGCTGAACACCTTCTGCGAGCTTCACGGTCATCTGGAGCATGAGGCTGCCGAGAAGCGCATCGCCGAGGACGTCAAGAACTCCGCCTACACCATCATCGAGAAGAAGCACGCCACCTACTATGGCGTCGCCATGGCCGTCAAGCGCATCTGCACCGCCGTCATGCGCGATGAGCAGACCGTTCTGCCCGTCTCCTCGCTCATGGTGGGCGAGTATGGCCTGTCCGATCTTGCCATCTCCATGCCGACGGTCGTTGGCCGCGACGGCGTTGTCTGCCGCGTCCCCGTGCCGCTGAACGATGACGAGCAGCATGAGCTTACCGCCTCCGCCAAGGCCCTCAAGGACATCATCGACAGCGTCGACTTCTCCTGCTAAATCAAGCTCGCTAAAGCGAAAAGCTACAATGAAGGCGTTCGGTCCACACGGTCCGGGCGCCTTTTTGGTGCAAAGTAACCTGACCCCAATGCGCCATAGTTGATGGGAACGCCATGTCGGATTCGCCTAATTTTTTGACCTATGCCCAGACGGCGTTTGACCCGTTTGAGGAACGGCCGTTCTGCGCTGTGGATAGCCTCGTCTTTGCGTGGTTGTCCTATTTGCGTTTGCCGGGTGATATGGCGGAGCTGACGAACTGGCAGGGCCTAGACGTACGCGAGCTGCTTCGTGCCGAGTGCTATCGGGACATGATTGGCGACCTGTGGGATCCAGAGGGGAGCAGGGCCTTGTTGGAGGCCGTGGCAGCAAGCCCTCGCTACCGTGGCGTGCACGTTTGCGGCTATCGTGCCGTGAGCGATGTGGTGGCGACAGAGCAGTTTGCAGCCATGGCGTTCCGGTTTCCGGCGGGGTTTAGCTATCTTTCCTTCCGGGGGACCGACAGTACGATTGTGGGCTGGAAAGAGGACTTTAACATGGCGTTCCGGTGTCCTGTGCCGGCCCAGGAATCCGCGGCGCGCTATGTGGACGAGGCGGCGGATGCGATTGACGGGCCGCTTTTGTGCGGAGGTCATTCCAAGGGTGGAAACCTTGCGGTGTACGGTGCGGCGATGTGCTCCGATGTCGCCCGTGAGCGAATCGAACGGGTGTATTCCCATGATGGTCCTGGCTTCGTCGAGGAGTTTCTGAACGGCAACGCTTTTGCCGATCTTTCCGGCCGCATCGATAAGACGCTACCTCGGTCGTCGATCTTTGGCATGATGTTCGAGACACAGGAGGACTATGCCATCGTTGAGAGCACCGAGTTCAGCCTGCTGCAGCACAATCCCTTTAGCTGGGTGGTTGATGGTCGCGACTTCGTGTACTGTGAGCGCCTGTCCGCCGGTGCTCGATACGTTGATGGCTCCATTCGCGAGATGCTGCTTGCAGTGGGGCCTGCCGAGCGCGAGCGTTTTGTAGATGCATTGTTCTCCGTGTTTGAGGCTACGGGTGCTGAGCGGTTTGCGGATATCGCTGGGAATCTGCGCGAGAGCCTGCCCGTGATGCTCCAGACTGCGCAAGGTTTCGACAAGGATACACGACGCTTTGTCTCGCAGACCATCGTGGCAATCCTTAAGTGCGCACTGCTGCCCAAACGACCCCAGATCGACATGTCCGCTGCCGGTAAGAGTCTGGCAGAACAGCTCGAGGCTTGGCAGTCCGAGCTCCTGCGCTAGCCATTGATGCAAAGCAACCTGTCCCCGATGCACCAATCTTCGATGCGCTCGGGGAGGGCTCGACCGCTATACTGGTTCGTGCCGAAATCGATCTAGAACGGAATGCCGTATATGAAAATCAATCACGCGATTCTGCATATCCTGGACTTTGACTCTGCCGTCAACGTCATGAGCCAGCGCGAGCTCGATATCGAGAGTCGTACCGTGCGCAACTTCGTGACCACGCATCTGCGCCGCGCACGTACCTCGGCCGACAATAAACGCGCCACGTTTGCCGAGAACTCTGCGTTTGGCGGCGAGCTCAAGGGCTATTTCTTTGGCGAGCGCGAGTTCGTGGAACTGTCGCAGCAGATTGCAGAGTTTATCTCCTCCGAGCTCACCAAAGCCGAGAAAGCCGAGTCCACCGACGTGCTCGTGGCCGATTTTGACGACGATGAGGATGCCCGCTGGTTTGCCGTGATGCTGCTGGGCTCCAAGCAGGCTTTTATGCACGAAGTGGGCCGCGAGGAGGGAGAGGTGCGCAACGACATCGCGCGCCACTACGCCATTCTGCCGAACCCCTCGCAAAAGGTGCCGAGCTATGCCATCGTGCGCGCGAGTACCATGGAGATCGGCTACGTGGACAAGAAGCGCAAGATTGCCGGCGAGGACCGTATGCTTATCCCCGATGGCCTGCTGCAGTGCGACACGGGCGTATCGGGCAAGGAGGTCATCGACACCGTGACGCGTGTGGTCGAGGAAGTCGCCGAGGAGCACGGTGCCAATACGGCCGTAGCGCTCGCTAAGGTTAAGGCTGCCGTTGCCGAGAAGGTCGAGGATGACGAGGAGCTTCCGCCTTGGGATATCGTCGATGAGGTCTTTGAGGACGAACCGGTCATCAAGGAGAGCGTACGTGCGGCGTTGACCGAAGAGAAGGTGCCCGAGCGTGTGCCCGTGGAGCGCAAGCAGGTCGAGCGTGCGGCCGTGCGCAACCACAAGATTCGTACCGACACGGGCATCGAGATCAGCTTTCCGGCCGAGATGGGCTCGAACTCCGAGTACATCGAGTTCGTCAACGAACCCAACGGCCTCATCTCCATCGAGCTCAAAAACATCGGCAGCATCGAGAATCGATAAACTGCGCCTGGACGCTGCAAAAAACAAAGGCCGAAGCCTCGGATGAGGGCTTCGGCCCTTTTTACTCGGGGCTTAATTACGCTACTGGTTGAGCATAAATCAGCGAAAACGCCCCAGAGCGAGCAAGGTGACGTGAAAGAGGAGGGCATTGACCTTTTGGTCATGCCCGACGATTGAACGTCAGATTGCCGCTCTGGGGCGTTTGTAGCGTCGAGTCGTTACGGCGTTTGGTAAAACGCCGTAACTATTACAGTTGGCGCAGGTCCTCTTCCAGGCCGGTCTTGCTGTCGGTCTTCTCGTCGCGCATCTTGATGACGCGGGCGGGGACACCGGGCCACGACGGCGCCGGCGGGGACGTCCTCGACGCACACGGCGCCGGCGGCAACGACGGCGCCCTTGCCTACGTGCACGCCCTCCAGGACCACGGCGTTGGCGCCGATCATGACATCGTCCTCGATGATGACGGGCGTGGCGCTGGCGGGCTCTACGACGCCTGCCAACACGGTGCCGGCGCCGATGTGGCAGTTCTTACCCACGGTGGCGCGGCCGCCCAGCACGGCGCCCATATCGATCATGGAGCCTTCGCCGATGACGGAGCCGATGTTGATGATGGCACCCATCATGATGACGGCGCGATCGCCGATCTCGACGCAGTCGCGGATGATTGCGCCCGGCTCGATGCGGGCGTTGATGCCCTTGAGGTCGAGCATGGGCACGGCGGAGTTGCGGCAGTCGTTCTCTACGTCGTAGTAGTCGATGGAATCGGCATTGGCGACCAGGATGGTCTTAAGCTCATCCCAGTTACCAAAGACGGTCTTGCCGCGATGACCGCCGTAGACGTGCGCATTGCCCCACTGGACCTTCATGCCCGGCTTTTCGCGCACGTACAGTTTGACGGGCGTTTTCTTGGGCGCGGTGGCGATGTAGTTGATAATCTCCTGTGCATCCATCTCGGCTGCGTTACTCATATGCTGTTTCTCCTTTTCGTGGATACGGTTGATACCTGGTTAGGCAAACATGACCTGGTCGAAGGTGTAGAAGCCGGGGTCGCGGGTGATGAGCTTCTGGGCGGCGGCCAGGGCGCCGTTGACAAAGATCTGGCGGCTCGTGGCACGGTGTGTGAGCGTGACCTCCTCGTCCTGGCCAAAGAAACTCACCTCGTGCACGCCGGCGACAGTGCCACCGCGCAGCGAGTGCATGCCGATCTCCTTGGGGTCGCGTGCGCCGCACATGCCCTCGCGGCCATAGACGGGGTGGTAACCTGCCTCGGGCTCGGCTTCGACGACGGCGTCGAGCAGCAGCTTCGCGGTGCCGCTGGGGGCGTCGGCCTTTTGGTTGTGGTGCGTCTCGACAATCTCGCAGTCAAAGCCGGGCAGCTCACGCGTGGCCTGTGCCACCAGATGACGCAGGGCCGCGATGCCGATGGAGTAATTGCCGGAGTGCATGACGCGGGCGTTCTGACCCAGCTCGCGCAGGCGATCCATCTGCTCGGGCGTGTAGCCCGTGGTGCCCGAGACCAACGCCGCGCCCGTGCGCTCGACATAGGCGACGACAGCATTGAAGGTCGCAACGTTCGAGAAGTCGATGATGACGTCGGCTGCTGGGGCGTTCTCGAGCTCGGACAAGTCGAAGCCGATCTGGGCGACGATGTCAAAAACGGCCTCTCCAGCGGCGTTGACAATGCCCTCGGCGGTAGTGCGGATGAGCGAGCCCATACGGCCCGTTCCCATAATGACGGTCTTAATCAAGCAGACCAGCTCCCTTCAAAGCATCGGTAAGTGCAGCGCGCGTGTCGTTGGCCATGGGGCACAGCGGCATACGGTAGTTTGCCTCGATCATACCCATCTGAGCGAGCGCCTCTTTGACGGGGATGGGGTTGACCTCACTAAAGAGGGCGTTGATGAGCGGCTGACCGGCAATCTGGATATCGCGGGCGCGCTCCACGTCGCCGTCCAGATAGGCACGGCACATGTCGTGCACGAGCTGCGGCTGAACGTCTGCCCACACGCTGATGGTACCCGAAGCGCCTAGGCTCATGAGCGGCACGGTGAGGGCATCCTCGCCCGAGTACATGCGGAAGTCGTCTGACAGCAGGTGGGCGATCTTGGCCGCGTAGGCGACGTTGCCCGAGGCCTCCTTGATGCCCATGATGTTGGGGTGCGCGGCCAAGCGCTCTACGTTGCGCTCGCTGATGCCGCAGCCACAGCGGCCGGGGATGTTGTACAGAATGCAGGGGATGTCCACGGCGTCGGCCACGGTCTTAAAGTGCTGGTAGATGCCCTCTTCGTTAGACTTGTTGTAGTAGGGGTAATGAGCAGCAGACCATCGGCGCCCAGGCCCTGGTAAGTGAGCGACTTAGTGAGCATGGTCTGCGTGGAGTTAGAGCCCGAGCCGGCAATAACGGGGACTCGGCCCGCAACCGTGCTTGACCACTGCGGCGACAACGGAGTTGTCCTCGTCGTCGGTCATCGTGGCACTCTCGTCCGGTGGTGCCCGAGGGTGAGGATGGCGTCGGTGCCATTTTGCAGGTGGAAATCGATAAGGCGCTCGAGCGCGTCAAAGTCGACGCTGCCGCCTTTTTAAACGGCGTGACAAGGGCGACGATTGAACCCTCGAGATTGCGGATGTCCATGTTCTTCTCCTTCGCTTCCGCGATCTGGATGCGTTGTTCCACTGAGCGGCGACGGCCAGGCGCTCGTCCTGAGCGCGGCGGCGGGCACTTTCGGCGCGCGACTTGGCCAGCAACTCTCGGCCGCACGGCAGCACGTCGAGCGTGGCAAAGTAGTCGCCCGGGCGCTCGGCGCGACGGATGAGGTCGGCCGAGCCATCGGGGCGCAGCAGGACCTCGGCGGAGCGCAGACGGCCGTTGTAGTTGTAGCCCATGGAGTAGCCATGCGCGCCGGTATCGTGGATTACAAGCAGGTCACCCATGTCGATATGCGGCAGCTCGCGATCGATAGCGAACTTGTCGTTGTTCTCGCATAGGTTGCCCGTGATGTCATAGGTGTTCGTGACGGGCGCTGTGGCCTTGTCGGCGCCGCCCGGCTGACCCATCACCGTGATGTGGTGGTAAGCGCCATACATGGCGGGACGAATGAGGTCGACGGCACTGGCGTCCACGCCGATATAGTCCTTGTAGATTTGCTTCTCGTGGATAGCCTTGGTGACCAGGCAGCCGTAGGGGCCCATCATAAAGCGGCCCATCTCGGTGCAGATGGCCACATCGTCCATGCCGGCGGGAACCAGGATCTCGTCGTATGCCGCGTGTACTCCCTCGCCGATGGCGCGAATGTCGTTGGCCTGCTGCTCGGGCAGGTAGGGGATGCCGACGCCGCCGGACAGATTGATGAAGGCGACGTGTGCGCCGGTCTCGCGCTCCAGGCGTACGGCAAGCTCAAAGAGGATGCGCGCGAGCTTGGGGTAGTAGTCGTTGGTGACAGTGTTGCTGGCAAGGAATGCGTGGATGCCAAAGTCCTCGGCACCCTTGGCCTTGAGCATGCGGAAGGCCTCGAAGAGCTGTTCGGTGGTCATGCCATATTTGGAGTCGCCCGGGTTGTCCATGATGCCGTTGGAGAGCTGGAACAGGCCGCCTGGATTAAAGCGGCAGCTGACCGTCTTGGGGATGGGTCCCGCAACACGCTCAAAGAACTCGATGTGGCTGATGTCGTCAAAGTTGACGATGGCGCCCAGCTTGTCGGCGAGCTCAAAGTCCGCCGCCGGCGTGTCGTTGGACGAGAACATGATGTCATGCCCCGTGATGCCCAGCGAGCGGGCGATCATGAGCTCGGTATAGCTCGAGCAATCGCAACCGCAGCCGTATTCGTTGAGAATGGAGATGAGCGCCGGGTTGGGGTTGGCCTTGACGGCAAAGTATTCCTTAAAGCCCGGGTTCCATGCAAAGGCGTCGCGCACTTCTTGCATGTTGCGGCGGATGCCCGCCTCGTCGTATAGATGAAACGGCGTGGGGAACTGCTCGACGATATGCTCGAGTGTCTCCTTGTCCACAAACGGCCGCTTAGCCGCATATGCCTCGTTGGGAGTCAATGACATGTCCCGTAAACCTCGCTATCCAGACGGCGCTACCTGCGCATCGAATCCGCATAGCGTGGACCCAATGTCCGGATAGCGCTCCCGCATTGCTGCAGACAGTCCTGTGGGTGTTTCCCACAGGCCCACCAGGTTGTTCGTGCCCGAAAAGCCCAGTTCGGCGGTTTCGCCTCCCACGGGGTCAAAGCCTGCCGGCTCGCCCGCGGTTCTTCGTGCCCGCGCCTCTATCAAGTAGTAACGACCCTACCACGTTGCACTTTACCAAACAAGAGTATTCGTATATAACGTTTAAAAAATGCAGGGACATGCTAGAAACAAGGGCTTCACAATTCTGCATCACAATAAGTGAAACTGATGTGTCTCACGAAAGGATCCTCTATGACCGAGCTCCAAGAACTCCGTCGCTATCGCCGCGATCTTCATCGCATTCCGGAGCTCGATTTCGATCTTCCTCAAACCATAGCCTATATCGAGGGCGTGTTGGCGCCGCTCACCTGCGAGGTGACCTATCCGTGCCCCAGCTGCGTCTGTGCTTTCTTCGACGCTGGCGCGGGCGCCGCGCATGCCACGGCGATTCGCGCCGATATGGACGCGCTGCCCATCGCGGAGGCGACGGGTGCGGCCTTTGCTTCGACGCATCCCGGAAAGATGCACGCTTGCGGACACGATGGACACATGGCCATGGCACTTGCCGCCGCGACGTATGTCGACCGTACGATTCGCGAGCAGCCAGGTGCCATCAAACACAACGTGCTCTTTGTGTTCCAGCCTGCCGAGGAGACGACCGGTGGCGCCAAGACGGTATGCGATAGCGGTGTGTTCGAGCGCTACGGGGTCGACCGCATTTTTGGCTTTCACGTGTGGCCCGATCTGCCTGCGAACACGTTGGCGAGTTGTTCCGGCCCGCTGCTGGCGCGCTCGAGCGAGACACATATCCACATTCACGGTACGAGTATCCATATTGCTAAGACTTATGGTGTGCCGGTTGAGGAGTCGCACGATGCCGCGTTGGCGGCAGCGAAGTTTTTGGTTGCCGAGCGCGAGCTGATGGACGAGTTGGGCGCCGACGAGCCCTGTATCGGTAAGTTTGGTCTGCTGCGGGCCGGTACGGTTTGCAACGCGGTGGCGGGGGAGGCCCATGTGGCCGGAAGCCTGCGTGTGTTTACGGACGACATGTTCGACCGTGCACGCGAGGGTGTGTGCCGCGTGCTTGATGAGGCATGCGCTGCAACGGGCTGCACGTACGATCTCGACTTTGCCGAGGGCTATCCGCCGGTCGACAACGACCCCGAGCTGTTTGCCCGAATCGCGCCCGCTCTGCCCGAATTGCAGCTCGTGGACGAGCCGCTGCTAATCGCCGAGGATTTCGCGTTCTATCAGCGGCATCTGCCGGGCGTGTTCTTCTTGCTGGGCACGGGCGTGCCAGAGGGCCAAGACAACCCGAGTGATTCGGATGGCTGCCCCGCCTATGTAACAAGCGCCCTGCATACCGATAGCATGCTCTTTGACGAGGAAATCCTACTCAAGGGCCTCGATGTCTACAAACGATTGCTTGGCTTGGAGTGACGATGGAACGACGCCGACAGTCTGCCGTATATAGTCCGGGTGGATGCGGGTGTGGCTTGCTGCTACTTCCGGTCATTGCTGTGAGCATTGGCGTGATGTTTGTGCTTGCTGGGCTGGCTGCGGCGGCACTCGTACTGTTTATCACTGCCATCGGCGTGACGATTTGGCTCTGCCGCAATCGCGGGCAACGCCGTGCCGACGGTAAAACCAATGTCGGTTGGGTCGTATTCCTGATCATTGCGTACCCGCTGAGTGTCAGCTACCTGGTGTTCTTTGCCCTGTTGATGATCAGTGCCTTTACCGGGGAATCCGTCACGGTGGGTTGATGCGCTGCTAGCAGACGGTCACGCAAAGTGCGTTTGCTCGGCGTCTGGATAGCTGCATTGGCCGTTTACCGCAACCTTAGCTCTCAGCTAATGAATTCAAGTTCAATCCTTTCTACGATGTGCTGTGTGCCGGCGCGGTAGCCGGATCGTAGGAAGGATGAATAATGGTAAAAGAGGGAAAGAAGCCGATCGGCAAGATTGTCCTAGGCGTCATCGTGGTGCTGGTTATCGTCGGTGCCGTGGGCTCCATGGGCGGCAACTCAACCGATTCGTCTGCGAGCGATTCGGCAAAACCTGCCGAGGCGACACAGCAGGCTGAGGAGCAAAAAGAACCGCAAGAACCGTATACCATTGCTGACGAGGCTGAAGACACTTCCAATCAGTTTACCTATAAGATCACGGGCACGCTGACCAATAACACGGACAAGGAAAAGAGCTACATTCAGATTGAGTATGTTCTGTATGATGCCGATGGCAACCAGGTTGGAACGGCTCTTGCAAACACCAATCATCTGAAGGCGGGCGGCTCCTGGAAGTTCGAGGCGCTGGGTACGGTGTCTCCCGACCAGGTTGCTAGCTGGGAGCGTTCGGACGTAAGCGGTTTCTAGCATGTTGCATGCACTGGGGGAGGTGAAGTCGTATGCCCGATAAAAAGCTGACCGAGGAGTTGCTCAACGAGCTTCTCGATGCGCCGAACATCGATGGCTATATCAGGGAACACGACTTTGCCGCCCCGTCGCTTTCGGACTACCTGAAGCAGCTGCTGCAGGAAAAAGGGCTTGGAGCGCTCGCGCGTGGTTCGTATGGCCGATCTCAATGAGACCTTTGGCTATCAGATCTTTACCGGTGCGCGTCATCCGAGTCGCAATAAGGTGCTGCAGATTGCCTTTGCGATGGCGCTGACGCTCAAAGAGACCAACCGTGCGCTGACGGCTGCCGGGGTAAGCGTCCTAAACTGCAAGGACCGCCGCGATGCGATTATCATCTTTTGCATCGATCGCGGGTGCAGCCTCCAAAAGGTCAACGAGGAGCTGTATCGCTTTGGCGAGGAGACGGTGAGTTAGCGGCTGATATCTGAGCCGGCAGAGCTGCCAAACAACGATGCAAACGAACGGGGCGCAGATGCCATGGGGTGTCTGCGCCCTGCGCTATGATGGAGGCTATGGATACTCAGACCCCAACATATTCCGATGACGAGCTGACCGCAGCGCTTGCCGAGCACCTGGCGTCGCTCGATCGCGACGACAGCTATCGCGTGGAGCGTGTACTTAAGCGCTCGTCCGTTGAAACAACCGAGCTTGTGTACTTTGAAGGAGCCGGCGGTGGTTCGCTCGGCCCCTTTGTCCGTAAACGCATCGATGCTTCGGCTCAAATCGGCGGGGCATACGAGCGCCTGTTTGCCGCTCAGCGGGCAGGCAGGCGTTTTGAGCACCTGCCCAGAATCGTCGATTGTCGTCGTGCGGGCGACGAGCTCAACGTGGTTATGGAATACATCGAAGGGGAGACGCTCGGGGCGCTGGTGGACCGTCTGGGAGCCACCCCCGATTATGCGCGTGAATTGTATCCTGTCCTTTGCGACGCCGTGGGCGAGCTCCATGCCGGTTTTGCAATGGCGGGGGAGACGTCGGCGCCAGTGATCCATCGCGACCTCAAGCCGTCGAATATCATCGTGACAGGCGCCAACTATACGCCTGATGACGGCCTGACATTTTCATCGCTGGTGATTATCGACTTGGGGATCGCGCGCGTATGGCGCGATGGCGCCGATGCCGATACCGTCAAGTTTGGGACACGGCCCTATGCGCCGCCCGAGCAGTATGGGTTTGGGCAGACGAGCGTGCGAAGCGACGTCTACGCACTTGGCGCCCTGTTGTTCTTCTGCTTGACGGGAGTCGACCCTAAACCAGGGCTCGACATGCGCGAGCAATGCGAGGCGCGCGGCATTCCCACTCCACTTGCCGATGCCGTCTGCATGTCGATGGCGCTCGACCCGGCCAAGCGTTTTGCGAGCGCGGAAGCGTTGGGACGGGCGACGCGCGCGGCATACGATCTAAGTCGCCCCGTGCGGCCTCCTGCGCCTGTGCTTGTCCGTACTCCGGCCTCGGAGACGGTGTTGACGCCCCAAGGGCTCCAGAACCCCGACAGGGCTTCCTAGGCCTGCCGCCTCCGCTGCATGTGGTCTGCTCTCTCGCGTTCCGGAGTCTCTGGGGCGTATTTGGAATACGCTCGTCTGCTTCTCGCTGCTTGTGTTCTTTGCCGGAAGTCACTTTGCCGTCTTTCGCCCCACAGGAGCAAACCAAAGCTACCCGACGTGGCTTCTCATAATCGAGTATTTTTTCTTTGTCGATGGCCTTATGGTGCTTATGCATTTTGCGCTGCTCGATAAGCGCCGTCTTCGTCGGCGATTCGCACTGCTCGACAGCTATCGCGGCAAGAAACTCGCGAAACTCTGGCTCAAGGCATTGGGTGTGCTGCTCCTATGCATGATCGTCATAGTCGCGGTTGCCAATGCGACCGGCGTCGTCGATACCTCCACTACCTAAAAGGAAAGGGCCCCCATTGGGGCCCTTTGCAGTTGCACTTAGATGCGGTTCATCTGAGCGGCGACTTTGTTGTACCAGTCCTGCCATGTGGGCGGGCAGTACTTTTTGGCCGCTGCTGGGGTAAGGGTGGAGCCGTAGTTGGCGCCCAGATAGGCAACGTGAGCGGAGATGCCCTCGCTCCAGCTGCCAAAGCTGCGCCAACCGCCGCCACGTGCACTCCAGCCCCAGGCGTTGTAAGAATTGGCGCAATAAGCACCCTTGGTGCTCTCGATGCAGGCGATGGCGGGGGACCAACGGGGGTCGACACCGGTATTCCAAGCGGCGACGGCAAAGTTATAGCCCTGGCCTGCCATGGGGGAGCCGGCGAGATAATTGTCGATGCGGCTCGTCCACTCATTAATGAACGAATCGTAATCGGAGCTACCGGTATTGGCGTTGTTCACCGTGGTGTCGATGGTGGTGTTGGTGTTGGTGGCCTGGCTGCTGGAATTGCTGCCGCTTACGCCCTCGCCCGAGAGCTTCTCGGCGGCAGCGGCCTTATCGGCCTCAAGCTTGGCAAGCTCGGCGGCATTTTCCTGCTCGGCTTTTGCCTGCGCCTCGCTGCGGAGCTGCTGGGCCTGCGCCAGCGCGTCCTCGGCGTTTTTCTGCTCTGCCTCAAGCTGAGACTTGGCCTGCTGGAGCTCGGCCTTGTTCTGCTCGAGTTCGGTTTGCATGTTATTGAGCTCTTCGATCTCGTCGACGCTCGAGCTCGTGATCTGGTTGGTGTATTTGCAGGTCGTGATGAACTCACCCAGGCTCTGCGCGTTGACCAGGAAGCTCACGATGGGATTGGTGCCCTTCTGATACTTGTACAGATCGCGCATGGCGGAGCTTGCCTTGGCCTGCTGCTCGGGAAGCTTAGCCTCGATTTCCTCGATGCTTGCCTCATTGGAGTCAATCTGCTTTTGCAGGTCATCGAGTTTGGTGCGGGCGTCGTTGTAGGCGCTCGTGGCGGCTTCGATCTTCTGCTGGGCTGCGGAAAGCTGGTCCTGCGTTGCCTGCGAGGCGGCATACGCCGCAACGGGGGAGAGCATCGGCGTGGCCGTCAGCGCAACGGCGAGCGCGGCGCTCGTGATGATACGAGCCGGCTTCGACGCAATGAGCGCTGCGGTGCGATGATTCGAATGCTGCATCCAGTCCCTCTGCAATCAATCGTAGGTTATGGTTCGAACGGTATTCTACTACTGCTTTCGACCTCAACTTGAACCTTAAAGGTCCCAAAGGGTCAAGTTGAACTTGAGGCTTTGGCTTTGACCTGCAGTTATGATGAATTGTTGAGAAACCATAGAGTTCAACTTTAACGTTACGGGGGCCTGTTTGCGGACGGGCTTTCGGTCGTGAAAGCTATCTCAACAGGGGGTTTGCGGCTACAAGGCCCCATCGCGGTGAGTGCGGCTTTATGCTGGACGATCACGTCGATTGCCATAGATACGGTGGAGCTTTGGGCGCCGGCGGCTTGGCACGCTAGAATAAATCAGTTGCGCAAAGACCGCCCGTTGTGTGGGCAGTTCATGATAGGAAGTTTCCATGGCATTGCAGTTTACAGAGCGCGAGTTCATTCCCGTGCTGCTCGGAGGCGACATCAACGCCTATTCGGTGGCGCGCGCCTTCTATGAGGAGTACCAGGTCAAGAGTCTGGTCTTTGGCAAGTACCAGACGGGTCCCGCTTACCGCAGCCAGATTATCGACTACACGCCCAACGTGGATATCGACACCATGCCCGTGATGCTCAAAACCGTCAACGGCATTGCCCAAGCGCATGCCGACAAGACGATTGTCCTTGTGGGCTGTGGCGATAACTATGTTGCCCTCGTGGCTCAGGCCAAGGATGCCCATGAGCTGGCGGATAACATCGTCGCGCCTTACGCTCCCTACAGCATGCTTGAGCAGTGTCAGAAGAAGGAGATCTTCTACGAGCTGTGCGAGAAGCACGGCGTGCCCTATCCGCATACCTTTACCTTCACCATGGCGATGCTGAATGCCCAAGGCGAGGCACCTGCCGAAGTGCTCGACCAGATCGATTTTCCTTACCCGATGATCCTGAAGCCTTCCGACGGCATCATGTGGTGGCAGCACGAGTTCGAGGGCCAGAAAAAGGCCTATGAGATTGCCGACCGTGCCGAGCTGGAACAGGTCATTCGCGACTCGTATGCCAGCGGCTACACCGACGACCTGATCTTGCAGGATCGCGTGCCCGGCAACGACGAGTACATGCGCGTACTCACCAGCTATTCCGACCGCAACGGCAAGGTCCGCATGATGTGCCTGGGTCACGTGCTGCTCGAGGAGCATCAGCCTCACGGTGTCGGCAACCACGCCTGCATCATCACCGAGCCCAATGACGAGCTCATGGGCGGCGTGCGCAAGTTGCTCGAGGACCTTCACTTTGTGGGCTATTCCAACTTTGACGTTAAGTACGACGAGCGCGACGGCTCGTTTAAGTTCTTCGATTTCAACACGCGCCAGGGCCGCAGCAACTACTACGTTACCAACAGCGGCTTTAACGTTGCCAAGTATGTGGTGGACGAGTATGTGTTCAACCGTCCATTTGAGCCGGAGTTTGTGACGGCTCAGGACGAGGCCCTGTGGATGGTCGTCCCCATGGGCGTCGTCGACAAGTACGTCAAGGATCCCGAGCTGCGCGCTAAGGTGCATCGCCTGGACAAGGAAGGCAAGGGCGCCGACCCTTCGTTTATGAAGGGCGACTTTGTCTTTAACCGCTGGCTGCGCATATGGCACACCAAGCTGCGCCACTTTAAGCTGTTCAAGACGTATTACAAGTAGATGAGCGCGGCGCCCGTCCGGTTTGCATCGGGCGGGCGCGGGTATGATACGCGCAATTGCGCAAGCGTCACCAAGGAGGCGGCGATGGAAAAGCTGGGAGTTATCGGCGGCATGGGCGCCGAGGCCACGTCGTATTATTACGACCAGGTGGTGCGCCACACGGCTGCTGCCCGCGATCAGGAACATATCGACATGGTGGTGCTCTCCAAGTCGACCATGCCCGACCGCACGCTGGCCATTAAGACCGGCGAGCATGCCAAGCTGCTGGCGACCATGAAAGAGTGTGCCCAGGCACTCGAGTCGCTGGGCTGTGCGCACATTGCCATTCCCTGCAACACGTCGCACTACTTCTACGACCAGATCCAGTCGTTTACGAAGGTGCCGATTATCCACATGCCGCGCGAGTCGGTGCGCTATGCCCTTGCGGGTGCGGTGATGGGGGAGTGCGAGTTCGACCCCAACCTGAGCATGCCGGCCGAGCCGGTGCGCAAGATTGGCATCATGGGCACCGACGGAACCGTGGGCGCGGGCGTCTACGGCCGCGAATGCGAGGCTGCGGGTGTTGAGGTCGTCTATCCCAGCGAGAAACGTCAGAACGATGTGATGTCGCTTATCTACGATGATGTGAAAGCCGGACGTGAGCCCGATATGGATAAGTTCGACCGCGTGATGTGGGAGTTCGCCCGTAGCGGCTGCGACCGTGTCATTCTGGCCTGCACCGAGCTATCGGTGCTGCAGAAGTATCGAGAGATGCCCGAGATCACCCTCGATGCTATGGATGTCCTAGTGCGCGAATCCATCATCCGCAGCGGCGTCCCTACGCCTCTAGCTTCCGACCCGTCAAAAGGGACAGGTTAATTTTGGAGGTTTTATCTGGTGAAACATAAAGGCCTCGGCTCGTTTGGTGCGAGCCGAGGCCTTTTGCGTTGGGCGGTTGCTGTCGGTGGTGAACTAGAACAGGAAGCCGATGGCGATGAGGGCGATGCTGACGATGAGTACGGCGATGTCCAGGCCCTTGATGGGGTAGCGCTTGTACGAGCTGGCGCGCGTGCGCAGATAGAAGCCGCGCTGTTCTGCCGCCAAGGCCGTGGCATCGGTCTTGCCCACGCTCGAGATGAGCAGCGGCACACACAGTGGCAGCATGAGCTTAAGCTTCTTGATGGGGTTCTTGGTGTCGTACTCGACGCCGCGTGCGGTCTGCGCTTCCATGATGGCGTTCATCTCCTGACCAAACACCGGCACAAAGCGCAGCGCCGTGGTAAAGGTGAAGGCATAGCGATACGGCACGTGCAGCACCTCGACGCAGGCGTTGGCAAGGTCGTTGAGCTTGGTCACCATGAGCATGAGGATGAGTGGTAACGCCACGCCCAGCAGGCGCAGGCAGGCCTTCGATCCTGTGATGAGGCCCGTGTCGGTGATAAAGCCCCACACAACGTTGCCATCGCGCATAAAGGCCAGCTGGAGCACCAGCATGAATAAGCGCGAGCGGAATCAGCAACTTGAGCAGCGAGAACAGACGGTCGACGACACCGGCATAGGCACCCAGCGCAAGGGTGAGTGCCAAAAAGCCCAGCAGCGCCACGTAGGTGTCGGACAAGAAGATGCCGACGATGATGGCGGCGGCGAGGCCCAGTTTGACGACGGGGTTCAGGCGATGCAGTAGCGTATCGCCCGGCATGTAGTCGATGACGTTAACCACGGCGGACCATCTCCTTGGTAATTCGAACGACATCGGTGACCTCGCTCACCTGCGCAAAAGCGGGCGAGACGGAAGATGCCAGACGGCGCGAGAGTTCAATAACCTGGGGAGGCTCCACGTAGGCACGCCGCATGAGATCGATGTTCGAGAATAGCTCGTGCGTGCGGCCGCGGTCGAGGATGCGACCGTCGGCCATTACTACGATACGCTCGGCAAAGTCGGAAACAACTTCCATATCGTGGCAGACCATGATAACGGCGCAGCCGCGCTCGGCCATGGTGCGCACCGTTTCCATGACGGTCATGCACTCGCGGTAATCAAGGCCGCTCGTGGGCTCGTCGAGCACGACGATCTTGGGCTCAACCACTACGACGGAGGCAAGCGCCACCATTTGTCGCTGGCCGCGCGAAAGTGAGAAAGGTGCCTCATCGGCAGGCAGGCCAAAGCGGTCGATAACGAGTTGAGCACGACGCAGAGCCTCGGCACGGTCGATGCCGGCAAGCTCCAGGCCAAAAGCGACCTCGTCGAGTACGGTATCCTTGCAGATCTGGCGGTCGGGGCTTTGGAAGAGCGTTGCGACTTCGCGGGCGATGCGGCTCGTGGGAACGGCCGCGGTATCCAGTCCCGTGACGCGCACGCTGCCCGAGGCGGGCTTGAGCAGGCCTGTGAGCAGCTTGGTGAGCGTGGTCTTGCCGGCACCGTTTTGGCCGACGATGCCCACGAGCTCGCCGGGATAGAGCGTCAGGTTGAGGTCGTGTACGGCGGCGCCGCCATTGGGATAGACAAACTCAACATGGTCGAAGGTGAGTACGGGTTCGGCGTCCTTGGCATGAGGGCGCAACGACGGTGCATGCGGGGAGCCGGCGGGCGCCTGGGCTTCGCTGGCCGCGCGTGCGGGGTCGACAATGCCCGAAATCAGGCGCTCGGTCTCATCGACATCCAAGGAAGGGGTACCGCTTGCCAGGCCATCGGCCTTGAGGCTATTGAAGATACGCGTGACGCGAGGGCAGTCGACGCCGATGGCACGGAGCTCGTCGGTATGCGCGAAGACCTCGTGTGGTTCGCCCTGCAGCGCGATTTCGCCATGGTTGAGCACGAGCACGCGGTTGCAGTACTCCGAGAGCAAGGCGACCTTTTGCTCAACGACGACGATGGTGATTCCAAGTGCGCGGTTTGCCTCACGCAGCGTCTCGAAGACCAACGTGGAGCTGGCGGGGTCGAGTGCCGCGGTGGGCTCGTCGAGAACCAAGACGCGCGGACGCATGGCGAGGATGGCGGCGATGGCTACCTTTTGCTTCTGTCCGCCCGAGAGGGTGGCGATCTCGCGGTCGCGCAGATCGCTGATGCCGACGGTCTCGAGCGTTTCGCTCACGCGCTGCTCGATCTGGTCGTGGGGAACGCCAAAGTTCTCGAGGCCAAAGAGCATCTCGTCCTCGACGACCGAGGCGACCATCTGCGTGTCGATATCCTGCAGCACGCTGCCGACGATTTGCGACACGTCGGTGAGCGAGGCTTCGCAGGTGTCGTGGCCGTCAACCATGACGGACCCAAAGAACGTGCCGGTGTAGTGGTGGGCACGCGCCCGACAGGCAGGCGGAAAGCGTGGACTTGCCGGCGCCCGAGGGCCCGATGATGCCGATGAAATCTCCCTTGTTCACGCTGAGCGAGATGTGGCTGAGCGCCTGCTCGGTCTGCGTGCCATAGGAGAACGAGACATCGTCGACGTTGATGATCGTTTCCATGGATACCTTTCATAGTCATTGGGGACAGTCTTAAATGACCAGTTGTTTAAGACCGTCCCAAAAAAGCTCGTTGTTTGGGACGGTCTTTGGTGGTGAAGCACGGAGACGGCTTTACGAGGGGCCCCAGGTTGGCGCGAAAGAGGAGCGAAGCGTACTTGGGTACGCGAGCGTCGAATGAACGCCAAGATGGGGTGGCTCGTAAAGCCCCGAGCGGGTTAGCTGAGCTTCAGGGCCTTCTGAATGGGCAGGTAGAGGGCGCCGACCAGAATGGCGTTGAACACGGCGGTCATGGCGACGACGGGCAGCATGGCTGCGGCGAGCTCGCCGACCACGCCGAGCATGGCCATCTTGATGACCATGAAGATGACGCCCGAGACAAAGGTGGTCACGAACGTCGCGACGATGGCGACGGCAGGCTTAACCTGGCAGCCCTTGGCAGCAGCGTTGACAATGACGGCCATGAGCATGGCGGCGATGCCCTCGGCGGCAAAATCGACAAACGGCGAGGTGGTGGTGATCTGGATCACGGCAGCCGAGATAAGGCCGATGACGAGCGCCTGACCGATGTTAGGGCGAACGACCAGGATGGTGAGGCAGAAGGCCGAGATGATGAACTCGGGGCTGATCATGCCGCCCGAGATGCCCGAGATTGCCTTGCCGACGGTGAAGTTGAGGATGAAGCCGGCGGCGAGCAGGATGGCGAGCAGGACGAGGGCGCGGACATCGAGTTTGCCGCGGTCGGCGGTCTGGACGGTGCGGGGTTGGCGGCGGTGGTGTTCTGAGACATGGTGAAAATCCTTTCGGAATGGGAGTGCAAGAGAAAAGCGGAGGCGCGTGATGCGAATGCGATCGGGCTCGAGATAGAAAAAGGCCCCCGGTCGAAACCGGAGGCCTTCCAATCACCTAGAGCGCAAAAACAGGCGTGAGGGACTCACTGTCGACCGATCGTATTCGCATCACGCCACCACCAGTTGTTGAGAGAGTTCATCGTGTTCTTCATGTTGGTGGCTCCTTTCGTGATGTCGTGGCGCGGTCGCACCTAGTTGCTGTTGCGCTGCACTATAGCACAGCGAAGTGTGTGCGGGGAAATCGTTTTTTAAAAGATTTCAGGCGGGTTTCCCGCCGGTCAAAAGAGCGGGCTGAGCGGGCGAGGCTGCCATTGCTGCCTTGCCCGCTCAGCTAGGACATGAGGGCCTTAGGCCTTCTTGCGACGATAGATCACGTAGGCGCAGACACCGATGATGACGACGGCGCCAACGGCCATGACAGCCATGTTGTTGCCCTCGGACTTCTCCTCGGTGGCTTCTTCCTCTTTGACCTCGGGCTCGGCTACATCCTCATCGGAGAGGGCCTCGTCGGCGTAGGTGATGGACTCGACCAGGCAGTCGTTGTCGGCATCGTAGTCACTCGGGACGAACTCCTCGGAGAAATCCTCCTCCTTGAGGTAGTCACGCATCTCCTCGAGCATAGCCTTGCACTTGAGGTAGGTGTTCTTGGTGGCAGCCTTGCCGGCCTTGTTTGCCAGGGCGGTGCGGGCCTCGGTGCCCTCAGTGGCCTGCATAGCATCGTCGACGGTTAGGTTCTGCTCGATGAGTTCCTTCTGCAGGGCGTCGAGATAGGCGCGGACGCCGGTGGCGCAGTGGTCGCGGTTCTCATAGGCGAGTGTGTTGATGTCCATGAGGACGTAGTTGATGGAGTTCTTGGGCTCCTCGTTGTTCACGACGTCTTCCTCTTCGCAGTGATCGAAGGAGACATCCTGATCGCTGAAGTAGGGGCTGACCTCGGTGAGCAGTGCGGAGTAGAAGGGGATGGCGACGGAGAATTCGGCGTTGGAGAGCATCTCCCACTGAATGGTCGCGATCTCGGGGTCCATGCCCTGACGGATCTGGAAGGTGTGGATCTCGGTGTTGCGGTTGGAGCCAATGGCATAGGCGCCGTCGGTGTTGGCGTTGAGGCCGGCGACATTCTCGCCACGAGTAGCAAAGCTGCGGATCATCTCAAAGGTGTTCCAGTCGGACTTGCCGGGCTGGAAGAACAGCGGCTGCATCTCGTGGACCAGGGCACCGGTCGTGGCGCGAGCATCTTCGCGCTCGTCCTTAACGATCTCGTAGTCGGTGCCCTCGGCAAGCGGAGCCATGAAGTAATCGCGGCCCTGGATATAGCGCGACCAAGAATGCATGGCCTGCTCGCTAATTTCCTCACCGTAGGTCTGGGCAACGTCGAACTGGCCGTCATCGAAGTACTTGGCAAAGCCCTTTTCTTCGGGCATGGTCTGAATGTCCTTGGAGTGGAGGCAGTTCTCGGTGTCGTCGAGGTTAACCTTGTAGTTAAGGTTGCCGATGTTAGGGTTGACCGAGGCGATGTCGTCGGTGAGCTTCATGGCAATCCACTGATGGCCAGAAAGTCCGGCGAACAGCCAAGTCTCGTTGTTGTCGGCGATGATGACCTGGTCGTTGGTGCAGATGCCCTGCTCGTCGACCAGACTTCCGAGGAGCTCGACGCCCTCGCGGGCCGTGGCGCTCTCGCCCAAGATGACGCTGGCGTAGTTGTACTCACCGATGCCGGTCTCCTCGGTGACGGGGGTCGGCCTCCTCGGCCTTCTCGTTGTAGGAGGTGCTCAGCGTGGCAGAGCAGGAGACGCCCTTCTCGTTGATGCCAGCCTCGGAATAAGCGTCATAGCGATCTTCCCACTGAGAGGGGTTGTCGCGAACGAAGGTGTAGCGATACGTGGGGCCCGTGGACTTGTACTCAAAGCCGGATTCGAGCGAGGTGTACTTGCTACCGTCCTTGTGCGCAGGCTCAATGCCAAAGTGCTTGATATAGCGTGTGCTAAAGTCCTCTGCGCGGCCGTAGTACGTGTTGCCGTCCGCCGTGAGTTTGCTGCCCATGTAGATCTGGGTGCAAGCGAGTGCCGAGGTCGGCATGGCCATAATGGCCGCAGCTCCGAATGCAAGGCCGCAGCCAAGCTTCTTGAGCGTGTTGACGGGATGAGTAAACCTCATGATCCCTCCCAACCGTTGAAACCCCGCGGAACCGTGCAGGATTTCAGCTAATAAATACATCTATTAGCCTATCGGAAGTCTAAAGAGTATTCACTAGATTCGATGAAATACTCGATGAGCGTCATAAAATATGCGATGAACGGATAAGAATACTCATTTTGTGGCTTTAGTTAAATAAAGGCCCCCTGCATTTACTGCAGTGGAATAAAGCGCCAGACAATACTCAAAAAGAAAACTCTCCCGCTGTTTAGAATTTGCATAAACAGCGGGAGAGTCGATAACTGGATGAATATCATACCAATGTGGTTTTACTTCTTCCGACGGTGAATCACGTTAATGGCGTAGCCGACGAGCATGGCCAGAACGATGACGATAAAGCCAAGAAAGGGATTGTCGTTCACGGGGTCCTCCTATTTTCCGAGCGGTGAGAATTCGTCGACGATGATATCAAGGCATTGCGGCAGCGCGCGAGCGCCAAAGACGCCGGAGTTGCTGGAGATGATCTCTCCATCGAACTGCATACCCAGCGATGGCGTGCAGGTAATCTTGGCTTCTTTGGTCTGGATGATCTTAAACTGCGGGCGGCCGAGTACCTTGCCGGCGGGGTCGAGCGCGGCGGTGATTACCGTGGGGAGCAACTGCACCGTGCGCACGGGCTCAATAACGACGATGTCGACCATGCCGTCGTTCATACGGCAGTTGGGGAACAGGTTGATGTCGTTTTGGATGACAGACGTGTTGCCCGCCATGCAGCAGATGCCGTCGAGCTCCTCAACAATGCCATCATGCTCAATGGTAAAGTGCGCCACCGTGGGGTTGGGCGTGGCGAGAGCGGAGAGGAAGTAGGCGATCTCGCCGATGTCGTTTTTGGTGGGGGCGGCCTTCATCATGATCTCGGCGTCAAAGCCCGAACCGGCGATGATGATAAAGCCATGGCGCTTTTCGTTGCCGTTCTCGTCGAGCCAAAAGAGCTCGCCCATGTCTACTTTGACCGTGCGGCCGGCGCGACATGCCTTGGCAAGCGCCGCTGCCTCGGGGGCATTGCCGATGTTGTTAAAGAACAGGCAGGCCGTGCCGGAGGGGAAAACGAGCGTGGGGACGCCGCAGCCGCGCATCTGGTCGAGCACGTTGGAGACGGTGCCGTCGCCGCCCGAGACGACCACGCGGTCGAACTCGCGAACGTCTGCCACGGCGTCCTCGGGCTCCATGCCATCGCCGATAAAGCGCATCACGACTTCGTCGCCGCCCTGTGCAAGGGCGTGCGTGAATGCGTAGATTTCATCTGAGCTGGGGCCCGATGCCGGGTTGTGGATGATAAGGCAGCGCATACTTACGTTCCCGTTCTGTGACTAACCGAGTATAGTTGTAAGGCAATGCCGATATCCTACCCGTGTTTTTCGGGCCTAACCTTATTCGATGGGTTGATATGTACATTTCCACACATCAGGCTCTACTCGACTTTTGCCAGCGCGCCCGTGAGTTCGACGCGATTGCCGTCGATACCGAGTTTTTGCGCGAGCGCACGTTCCATCCGCGTCTGTGTTTGGTTCAGATTGCCACCCCTGCCGAGAGTGTAGCGGTCGATCCCCTGGTAATCGACGACCTATCGCCGCTGGCCGAGCTTATGGCCGACGAGAGCGTGACCAAGGTCTTCCACGCCTGCTCGCAGGATATGGAGGTCATGCTCCATACCGTAGGCGTGCTGCCGCGTCCGATTTTTGACACGCAGGTGGCCGCCGCCTTTTTGGGCGAGCGTCAGCAGATTTCCTACGGCGCGCTCGTGCAGACGTTTTGCGGCGTCTCATTGCCCAAGACCGAGTCACTGACCGACTGGTCGCGTCGCCCGCTGACCGATAAGCAGATTGAGTACGCGATCGATGACGTCAAGTATCTGATCGTCGCCTATACCGAGATGATGAGCCGCCTGCGCGAGCTGGGCCGCGTGGACTGGGTGCTCGACGAGCTGCGCCCGCTGGCTGACGAGTCGCACTATCGCGCCGATCGCCACGAGGCGTTCCGCAAGGTCAAACGCATCAACTCGTGCAGTCGTCACCAGCTGGGTATCGCGCGCGAGCTCGCCGCCTGGCGTGAGGACCGCGCCGAGCGCCGCAACATCCCGCGCAAATGGGTCATGTCCGACGACACGCTGCTTGCGCTCGTTAAACGCAATCCCGTGCGCGTTGAGGAGTTCCGCAGCATTCGCGGTACCGATCAGTTGGGGGAGCGCGACGTGGACGGTGCGCTCATGGCCATCAAGCGCGGCGCAAGCTGCCCGCACGATCGCCTGCCGCTCATGGTGCGCGGGCATCGCCAGATCTCTCCGGAGTTGGAGAGCGTGACGGATCTCATGTACGCGCTCATCCGCCTGGTTGCCGAACGCTCGGGAGTGGCGACCTCGGTCATTGCCTCGCGCGATGACCTGGCCGACTACATTGAGCATCCCGAGCAGAGCCCCTTGCGCGAAGGCTGGCGCTTTGAGCTTGTGGGCTCGCGCCTGGACGATCTGCTCTCGGGCAACATGGGGTTGACGGTCAAAGATGGCAAAATTGAATTGCTGTAAGGAAGCCTAGCCGCTTGAGTGGGTAGAATGCCTCCAACGTGTAACTCGATTCGGAGGAATTCGCATGCCTTATTACTATGGATACGGCTTTGGCATCGACCCGCTGTACCTGCTGGTTGTTCTTGTCTGCACGGTGATTGGCCTTGCCGCACAGAACTATATCAACTCGACGTACAAAACCTGGTCCAAGGTTCGCTCGGACGGCGACACGGGCGCCACGGTCGCTCGCCGCATGCTCGACGCCAACGGCTGCAACGCCGTGGGTATCAAGGGTGTCGCCGGCGAGCTCACCGACCATTACAACCCACAGGACAATAACCTGTATCTCTCGGATGCCAACCGTTCGGGCGGGTCGGTCGCAAGCGTTGCCGTCGCCTGCCACGAGGCGGGCCATGCCGCCCAGCGTCAAAGCGGTTACGCCATGATGAAGGTTCGCACCGCCCTCGTGCCGGTCGTCAACTTTACCCAGAACACCTGGACCATCGTGTTGCTCTTGGGCCTGTTTATGAACATCGCGGGACTCACGACCCTCGCACTGATCTTCTTCTCGTTTAGCGTGCTGTTCCAACTGGTTACGCTGCCGGTCGAGATTGATGCCAGCCGCCGCGCCGTGGCGTACATCGAGCAGTCGGGCATGAGCTCCAAGCAGGTCAATGGTGCCAAGAAGGTCCTGACGGCAGCCGCGCTTACCTATGTTGCTGCAGCGCTCACTTCGATCATTCAGCTGCTCTACCTGATGGCTCGCTACAACAGAAACTCCAACCGATAACAAATTGGCTTGACAGGCGCCGCGGAGATTTGTGTCCCCGCGGCGCTGTACTATGTGTTGGACTTGAATTTGCGCAGGGCCGGAGCCCTTGTGCACGATAACGAAAGGAGGCTGCGTGGCAGGCTGGAATCTGACCGGCAATGCCGTTTCCGCCGAGTTCGACGGTTCGGACGAGCAGGAGCGTAAGGAACTCAGCGTGAGCCAGGCGGTGGAGATCGCCGCCGGTGCGCTCGATGCCATTCCGCAGCTGAGCGTTCTGGGCGAGGTCACAGGTTTTCGTGGTCCTAACGCCCGAAGCGGTCACTGCTACTTCCAGATCAAGGACGACTCGGCCGCCGTCGACTGCATTATCTGGAAGGGCGCCTATCTCAAGCGCACCTTCGATCTGCGCGATGGCATGCAGGTGAGCTTTAAGGGCAGCTTCAATCTCTATAAGCCCACGGGTCGCATGAGCTTTGTTGCCCGCTCATTTTCGTTGGCGGGGGAGGGTCTGCTGCGTCAACAAGTGGCGCAACTGGCCGAAAAGCTACGCCGCGAGGGCCTGATGGACGAAGCGCGCAAGCGCCGCATCCCGGTGTTCTGCTCCCGCGTGGCGGTCGTCACCTCGCTTTCGGGTGCCGTAATCGACGACGTCAAGCGCACGTTGCGTCGTCGCAACCCGCTCGTCGAGGTCGTCTGCGTGGGCGCCAAGGTTCAAGGCGAGGGTGCGCCGGCCGAGCTCATCGAGGGCTTGCGCCGCGCCGCTTCCATTACGCCGGCGCCCGACTGTATTTTGCTGGTGCGCGGCGGCGGCTCCTTTGAGGACCTCATGACCTTTAATGACGAGGAGCTTGCCCGCGCGGTGGCGGCTTGTCCTGTGCCCGTGGTGACCGGTATTGGCCATGAGCCCGATACCTCGATTTGCGACATGGTGAGCGACCGCCGCGCCTCCACGCCCACGGCGGCGGCCGAATCGGTGGCGCCGGCTATGACGGAGTTGGCCGATGTGCTCGAGGCACGCCATCAGCGTCTTGGCGCCGCGATGGCATCGATGATTGGGTCGAATCAGGTCGACCTGGAGATGCTCGATCAGCGTGGTCGCCGCGCTTGGAATACCTATACGGCCCGTCTGGGCGATGCACTCGATGCCGCCGCCTGCCGCCCGTGCCTCAACGACCCCACATTTATGGTCGAGCGTCGCGAATCGGAGCTTGCGCTGACTGCCGATCGCCTGTCGGGCGCCATAGTACGCTCGGTCGGGACATTCCGCTCCAACTTTGAGCGCCTGCCCGAGCGTCTGGTTGCAAGCACCTCGGGGCTCGATGGCAAGCGCCATGCGCTCACGCTTGCGAGTTCCCGTCTGGAGCATCAGGGGCGCACGATGCTCAGCAAACCCGCGTCCGACCTGGGCCGTGCGGCAGCCTCACTCGATGCCCTGTCGCCGCTCAAGGTGCTTGCCCGTGGCTATTCCATCGCGTACAGCGATGATGGGGTGGCTACGAGCGCCAAGACCTTTAAGCCCGGCGACGCCATACGCGTGCGCATGGCAGACGGCAACGTGGCGGCAACGGTCGATACGGTCGAGTAGACCGCGTTTCACAGCGATAAACCTTTAGGAAAGGAAACAGATATGGCAGAGAAGACCCCGGTCGAGCAGCTTACGTACAAGCAGGCCTCGCAGGAGTTGGAACTCATCATCCGCAGCTTGGAGTCGGGCGATATGGAGCTCGAGGAGTCACTCGAGAGCTATACCCGCGGCGTCGAGCTCCTCAAGAGCCTGCGCACCCGCCTGTCCGATGCCGAGCAGAAGGTCTCGGTGCTCCTTAAGGACGTCGACGGCAACGACGTGCTCGCCGACGGCGAGGCCGCCAACACCGACGACAAGCTATCGTTCTAACCATCCCGACCAAATATAATTACCTTGGCCTGTGAGAAAGGAACCAGCCATGTGTGATTGCATCTTCTGCAAAATCGCCAACCACGAGATTCCCTCAACCGTTGTCTATGAGGACGACCAGGTCATCGCCTTCGACGACCTCAACCCCCAGGCGCCGGTCCACACGCTCGTGATCCCCAAGAAGCACTACAGCGACATCGCCGACAACGTGCCGGCCGAGACCATGGGCGCCATGGCCCACGCCATCCACGAGGTTGCCAAGGCCAAGGGCTTGGAGGACGGTTTCCGCGTCATCTCCAACAAGGGCGTCAACGCCGGCCAGACCGTCATGCACTTCCACATGCACGTCCTCGGCGGCAAAAACCTGGGCGAGAACCTCATCTGAGGACGCTTCTTCCGTGCAATGAAACGGAAGCTCTGGCACCGATAACTTATATATCAACGCAATAAACCCGAGCGCGAGGGCGTTTGGGTTTATTATTGAAGCGTATGTAACCTGGCGGCGCCACACCGCCTGTTAGTAGGGAGACACATGAACGTTCTGGTCGTCAACGCAGGATCTTCGACCCTTAAGTATCAGGTCATCGATACCAAGTCCCACAAGGTGTCCGCAAAGGGCTCCTGCGAGCGCGTCTGCTTTACCGGCGGTACCTTCACCCACGCTGCCAACGGCTCCAAGAAGGTGACCGAGAACATCGAGTTCCCCGACCACAAGGTCGCCATCGAGGTCGTCCTGAAGGACCTCGAGGCCAACGGCGTCAAGATCGAGGGCATTGGCCACCGTATCGTTCAGGGCGGCTGGTACTTTGGCGATTCCTCCCTCGTCGACGAGGACGTCCTCGCCAAGATCCGTGAGGTCGCCCCGCTGGCGCCGCTGCACAACAACCCCGAGGCCAACGTTATCGAGTTCTGCCTGGAGCAGTATCCCGACCTGCCCAACGTCACGGTCTATGACACCGCTTTCCACTTCAACATGCCCGAGGTCGCCAAGACCTACGCCCTTCCCAAGGATGTTTGCGACAAGCTGCACATCCGTAAGTACGGCGCCCACGGCACCAGCTATCGTTACATCTCCAAGAAGGTCGCCGAGATGACCAACGGCGAGGCCCGCAAGGTTGTCGTGTGCCACATCGGCTCCGGTGCCTCCCTGTGCGCCATCGAGGACGGCAAGTGCATGGACACCACCATGGGCTTGACGCCGCTCGACGGCGTCATGATGGGCACCCGCTGCGGCTCCATCGACCCGGCTACCGTGTGCTACCTGCAGCGCGAGGGCGGCTACACCTTCGACGAGGTCGACGAGATGATGAACAAGAAGTCCGGCCTTTTGGCTGTGACCGGTGGCAAGACCAACGACTGCCGCAACGTCGAGGAGCTTGCTGCCGCCGGCGACCCCGAGGCTCAGCTCGCCTTCGACATGTTCGTCTACAAGATTGCCGCCAAGGCTGCCGAGATGGCCACTTCCATGTGCGGTATGGACACGCTGGTCTTCACCGCCGGCATCGGTGAGCACGCTCCGGCCGTTCGCGCCGGCGTTGCCGACCGTCTGGCCTTTATGGGCGTCAAGATGGACCATGCCCGTAACGCCCTGCGTGGCGACGGCGCTTGGTGCCTGTCTGCCAAGGATTCCAAGGTCAAGATCTTCGTCATCCCCACGGACGAGGAGTTCATGATCGCTTCCGACGTCGAGCGCATCGTCAACGGCAAGTAATTGCAAGAGGGGAGGGGCTGGACGACCAAGTGTCGTTTAGTCCCTCTTTTGCGCTCGTTGGGCGATATGCTGATAGCTATTTATCAAGATATGATAACTTCTTATTAAAATACGGCCGCCTTAAGGGGTCTGCGTCGGCCGTATTGCACTGCAAAGGAGTCTCATGAACGTACTTGTTGTCAACGCCGGCAGTTCAAGCCTTAAATATCAGCTTTTGGATACCGATACCCGCGAGGTTTTCGCCAAGGGCAACTGCGAGCGTATCGGATCGGACATGGGCATCTTTGGCCACTCCGAGAACGGTGGCGCCAAACAGACCGAGGAGGTTCCCTTCCCCGATCATCGCTCTGCTATCGCTCGCGTGCTCGAGGAGCTCGAGAAGACCGACTTTACGATTGATGGCATTGGACATCGCATCGTTCAAGGCGGCTGGCACTTCGATGATTCTGCGGTCGTCGACGACGAGGTCATGGCTAAGATTCTCGAGGTGGCACCGCTTGCTCCGCTGCACAACTACGGCGAGGCGGCGGCGATTGAGTATTGCCGTGAGAAGTATCCGGAGCTGCCCAACGTGGCCGTCTTCGACACCTCGTTCCACATGACCATGCCCGAGGTCGCCTACACCTACGCCCTGCCCAAGGACGTGTGCGACAAGTATCACGTGCGCAAGTACGGAGCCCACGGTACGAGCCACCGCTATGAGTGGATGATGGCCAAGGAGATCCTGGGCTCGCGCTGCCACCGCCTGCTCTCGTGCCATTTGGGCAACGGCGCCTCGCTTGCCGCCATCGAGGACGGTGTATGCCGTGACACCACGATGGGGCTCACGCCGCTTGACGGCCTGATGATGGGAACCCGCTGCGGCTCTATCGACCCGGCTACCGTGTGCTACCTGCAGCGCGAGGGCGGCTACAGCTACCAGGAAGTCGACGACATGATGAACAAGCAGTCTGGTCTGCTCGCCATCTCGGGTATCTCCAACGACGCCCGCGACATTCGCACGCGCGCCTCCGAGGGAGATGAGCGCTGCCTGCTCGCCTTCGATATGTTCGCCTATAAGGCTATGCAGCAGGCCGGCTCCATGATCGCTTCTATGGCGGGCGTGGATACCATTACCTTCACTGCCGGCATCGGCGAGAACGACTGGTCGATCCGCAAGGCCTTCTGCGACTGCTTTGAGTGGTTGGGCGTGCGCATCGACAACAACAAGAACCGTGAGGCCGTGGGCAGCGGCCCGCAGGTCATCAGTGCCGCCGGTTCCGCCGTCACGGTCATGGTCATCCCCACCGACGAGGAATACATGATCGCCCACGACGTCGAGCGTCTGACCAAGAACAACTAACGCGCGCATTTACAAGTAAACGAAAGGCCTCCAGAGCAACAGCTCCGGAGGCCTTTTTTACTAGCAGGCGGACGGCGGAAACCCCATCCCATTTCGAGCGCAAATACTGGGACACGCTTTCCGGTTGAGGCACGTTGCGGAAAGTGCGACCCACAATAAAGCATAATTCCGTCCCACGGTTTCCCAAACAGGCCCCAAGCGGAAGCTGCATCCCACAATCCGCCTTCAAACCGGGACACACTTTCCGGTGGGCCAGACATCAGACCGCAGCCAACATTTCGGTCCCAAAGTGACCATATCTGCATCGTTTGACCCTCCAGCAACGGCACTCATCCATTCAGTTTTTCAGCGCCAGCTCGTAGCCAAGCCGCCGTCCACTCCAGATGCTCTGATTGCTACGTGGCGGCAGGGACCCTACAGGGTAAAGCTCTGAAAACATTCCGCAGGACGGAGGAAGCCCCGCCGCACGTAGTGCGCAGCGGGGGCTTCCGACATGTCCGAGGACGTTTTCAGAGCTTTACCCTGTAGGGTCCCGAGGGGCTATGTCCGCTACTCAGCCATCTGAGCCTGGACGGCGGTGATGGCTACGACACCCACGATGTCGTCGGCAGAGCAGCCGCGCGACAGGTCGTTGACCGGCTTGGCGATGCCCTGCAGGATGGGGCCGTAGGCGTCGGCACCGGCGAAGCGCTGGACCAGCTTGTAGCCGATGTTGCCGGCCTCGAGGTCGGGGAACACGAGCACGTTGGCCTTGCCGGCAACGGAGGAGCCGGGAGCCTTGAGCTGGGCGACGGTGGGGACGATAGCGGCGTCGAGCTGCAGGTCGCCGTCGATGGCGAGCTCGGGAGCCTTCTCCTTGCAGAACTTCACGGCCTCCTGGACCTTCTTGGCGACCTCGCCGCCAGCGGAGCCCATGGTGGAGTAGGAGAGCATGGCCACGTGCGGCTCAACGTTGCCCATGAAGGTGGACCAGGAGTGAGCGGAGGCGATGGCGATCTCGGAGAGCTCGTCGGAGGACGGGTTGATGTTGAGGCCGCAGTCGGCGAAGATCAGCGTGCCGTCGGTGCCGAACTGCGGGGTGTCGGTGCACATCACGAAGAAGGCCGAGACCAGCTTGGTGCCCGGGGCGGTCTTGAGGATCTGAAGCGCGGGGCGCAGGGTGTCGGCGGTGGAGTGGCAGGCGCCGGAGACCAGGCCGTCGGCATCGCCCATCTTGACCATCATGGTGCCAAAGTAGGTGGCGTCCATCACCTGGGCGCGAGCCTGCTCGATGGTAACGCCCTTCTTGGCGCGGAGCTCGGCAAACTTCTGCGCGTACTCCTCGTGTTTCTCGGCATTGCGCGGGTCGATGACGGTAGCGCCGGGAACGTTGATCTCGTCGGGGTTGCCCAGGATGACGATCTTTGCCAGGCCCTCCTCGATGATCTTGGTGGCCGCGACGATGGTGCGCGGATCTTCGCCCTCGGGCAGGACGATCGTCTTAAGGTCGGCCTTGGCGGCAGACTTCATACGGTTAAGGAAATCGCTCATGTTACTCCTTACAAGCGTTTCACTAAGCTCCAGGCGCCCGGCTGTTCACGAATAAACCCGCTGCTAGCGGGTTTACCTTTCAATTATGTACGCCGCGGTGCTTGAGCTTTCCTTGTGTGGCAAGCTCATTATAGGACGCATTAGCGCTATAATCGCTCTGATAAATATGTCTCGAAGAATGTTCGAGAAAAGCCCAGCTAACGAGCCCGTGGCTTTTGACAAGGAGTATCGATGCAGATTACCTCAGGCCTGCCTGAAGGCTTTAACGCCGGCGCGTACGACATGATTGTCGTCGGTGCTGGATATGCCGGTGCCGTTTGCGCCCGCCGTCTTGCCGAGACCATCGGCTATCGTGTTGCCGTTTTGGAGCGCCGTAGCCACATTGCGGGCAATGCCTATGACTGCACTGACGAGGCCGGAATCCTGATCCACGAGTACGGTCCGCATATCTATCACACCTTTAACGAGCGCGTGCACAATTTCCTGTCGCGCTTTACCAAGTGGACGGATTATCAGCACAAGGTGCTCGCCAACATCAACGGCACCCTTATGCCCGTGCCCTTCAACCACGCGAGTCTCAAGCTCGCCTTTGGTGACGAGCGCGGCGAGGAGCTGTATCAGAAGCTCGTGGAGACCTTTGGCAAGGATGTCAAGGTGCCCATTATGGAGCTGCGTAAGAAGAACGACCCCGACTTGGCCGAGGTCGCTGATTACGTCTACGAGAACGTCTTTTTGCATTACACCATGAAGCAGTGGGGCCAGACGCCCGACCAGATTGATCCCTCGATCACCGGCCGTGTTCCCGTCTTTGTGGGCGATGATGACCGCTACTTCCCGCAGGCTCCCTTCCAGGGCATGCCGCAGGACGGCTATACCGCGCTGTTTGAGCATATGCTCGACCACGATCTGATTGATGTGTTCTGCGACGTGGACGCCCGCGACCTCTTCGAGATCGACGAGACCACCGTCAAGATCGACGGTAAGGTCTATGGCGGCGAGATCGTCTACACCGGTCCGCTCGACGAGCTGTTCAATCTCGACCTGGGCGCCCTGCCGTACCGTACGCTCGACATGAAGTTCGAGACGCTCGATATGGATCAGTTCCAGCCCGTGGGCACCGTCAACTACACCACGAGCGAGGATTACACGCGCATCACTGAGTTCAAGAATATGACTGGCCAGGTCCTGCCCGGCAAGACCACCATCATGAAGGAATACTCCAAGGCCTATACGCCCGGCTCGGGTGAGACGCCGTACTACGCCATTCTTGAGCCCGAGAACCGTGAGCTCTATGAGCGCTATCTTGAGCGCGTCCAGAACCTGACGAACTTCCACCCGGTGGGTCGTCTGGCCGAGTATCGTTACTACGATATGGACGCTGTGACCAATTCCGCCCTCGATCTTTCGGATGAGATTATCGCCTGCCATGCGTAAAGTCATAACATTCGGTATTCCCTCGTATAACGCCGCCAAGGACATGGACCATTGCATCACCTCTATCTTGGAGGGGAGCAATTACGCCACCGATATCGAGATTATCGTGGTGGACGACGGCTCCAAGGACGAGACGGCCGCCAAGGCCGACGAGTGGGAGGCCCGTTACCCTGGAATCATCCGCGCGGTGCACCAGGAGAACGGCGGTCACGGTATTGCCGTCCTTTCGGGTCTGCGCGAGGCGCAGGGCACCTACTACAAGGTTGTTGATTCGGACGACTGGCTTGACGGTGCTGCCCTTTCGACCATGCTGTCGATTCTGCGTGGCTTTGAAGAGCGCGACCAGCGCGTTGACCTGTTTATCTCGAACTACGTGTACGAGAAGGTTTACGAGGGCACGCATACCGCTATTGGCTACAAATTTGCCCTGCCGCGCAAAAAGATCTTTTCTGGGATCAGATCGGTCATTTCCGCCTGGACCAGAACCTACTCATGCACAGCCTGTGCTATCGCACGGATGTGCTGCGCGAGTCCAACCTTCCCATGCCGCCGCACACGTTCTATGTGGACAACATCTACGCCTACGTGCCGCTGCCGCGTTGCAAGACCATGTACTACGCCGACATCGACCTCTACCGCTACTTTATCGGTCGCGAGGGCCAGAGTGTCAACGAGGCCACGATGGTCAAGCGTCTGGACCAGCAGTTCCGTGTTACGCGTATCATGATGGAGTCGTACCACCTGTACAGCGATGTCGAGTCGTCACGCCTACGTTCGTACATGATGGGCTACTTCACCATGATGATGGCGATCTGCTCGGTGCTCACCAAGCTTTCCGAGGAAGATTGCGCCGACGAGCGCCTAAAGACGCTGTGGAATGATTTGAAGGCCTACGACGAGCGCATGTATCGTCGTGCACGCTACGGCGTGGTCGGGTTCTTCACCAATCTGCGCGGACGGGCCGGAGACAAAACCACACTCGGCCTATACCGTCTTGCCTCAAAGATCTTCAAATTCAACTAGCTGCCGAGTAATCGCTGCTGATAGGTTGACTGGGCCCCTTGGCCTTTAGTTTGCTACTGCGAACAGTCCTGCTCGCACGGAAAGCACATTAAGTGCTTTCCGGCTCGTGCGGAACTTGTATCAAACTAAAGGCCAAGGGGCCTCTGCTATAAGAATCGATTGTCAGGTTATTTGAATTTGAAGATCTTCGACGCGCGGTACACAGGGGCCTGGGCTGAAAAAATATTAGTTGGTAGTCGGTCGGAGGCGGGCGGGCATTACGTTTGTCGCGAGTTCCGCATGCAAAGAAGGCCACTTAATGTGGCCTTCGTCTTGCATAGGACTGTAGAGCAGCAAAC
>ENA-OQMY01000084-OQMY01000084.1-human-gut-metagenome-genome-assembly--contig:-NODE-84-length-32296-cov-6.368305_pt1 | contig 32296 bp, 24 predicted proteins | sample MGYA00242623_ERZ504868 | MGnify/ENA primary metagenome ERZ504868 (study PRJEB26092, sample SAMD00036386) | human gut metagenome | host: Homo sapiens | study: EMG produced TPA metagenomics assembly of...
CAGGAATGGCGGAATTGGCAGACGCGCAGGCTTCAGGTGCCTGTGGTCGCAAGATCGTGTGGGTTCAAGTCCCATTTCCTGCATTCTTTTTATTTTATCCAAAATCAAAAAACAGGAGCGCCCAACACCGGCACTTCTGTTTTTTATTTATTTTCGTAACTGTCCAGTACCCTCACAGTTACCTTCTGAATAGTTACTATTTTTCTTTTTCAGAAAAGATCTCTCTCCCGCCCCAGAGAAGCACACCTGCAAATATGAAAAGATCCGAAACATTAAATACGACCTTCTTAAGCTTCGGGTTTTCCACATTCAGGCTCACATAATCCGTGACATACCCCTTTCTGCGCCGTTCCGTATAATTATTCAGACCGCCGCCCAGGATCATGGAAAGCCCAAGCTTGGATATGCGTGTGCCTTTTTCTCCAGAAGTACGTATGTACTCCCAGATCACACCGCCCAGCACCATAGATGCAAGATCTCTCAGGAATTCTTTATCTTTGTTTTTTAATATTCCAAGCATCATCCCGTGATTATGGCAGTTTCTTACGATCAGCCTGCCTCCCAGGCACTTTTCCTTCAGATCTTTCTTTTCCGATGTGTTGATTTTCTTCTTTATATAATAGTCCGTACCAAAGATCCCCGCCGTCAGTAAATTCCACAACATTATTCCCTCTCCTTATTTCTGTGGTCTACATAATACTCAGGCAGGCTCCCACTGGGGAAAGCCTGCCTTATATGCTTATGGTTATTCTGTTTTTTCTTCTGTTGTTTCTGTATTTTCCGGATCAGCCGCAGGCTCCTCTGTTTCTGCAGATCCCACTTCCGTTCTTTTCTCTTCCAATTCCGGATCTGATCCTGATGTTTCTGTTTCTGACGCTTCTGCGGTTTCTGCTGTTTCTACTACTTCTGACGCTTCTACTGTCTCTTCCGGATCTGCTACCACTTCTGTAGCTTCTGCGTTTTCTTCCGCTTCTGTCTCCGGTACTTCTGTCACCTCTGCCTCAGCAGCCTCTTCAAGCTCCTCATCTGCCTGCTCGATCACATCGGCAGCTTTCTCTTCCAGCTCCGCTGTAGGACACGCCGCTCCGCAATACGGACAGAAGCTGGCCTCCCGCATCACCGCCTTATGGCAGGCCGGGCAAAACTTCTCCCCTTTGCTGGCAGCGATCGCATCTCTGTAGTGATCTGCCTCCAGCATATGCTGGCTGATCTCCTCGCAGATAGCTCCCGTCTCACCGTCAACGGCTTCTCCCTGCTCATAACGTGTATAGATCATCTTTCCGATATCCATCATCAACTTTTCGGTCATACGCTCCTGTGCAGAGAGCTTGTTACGGATCTTCTGGATCTCATAGAGATTCTCTGCTCTGGAACTTAAGCCCTTTGCCTTTCTTGTCAGTGTGTTTCCCAGATCATCCCAAAAACTGCTTTTTGCCATATCTGTCACGCTCCTTTATATATTAAAGAATCTTCTTGTTTCTTATCCTTCCAGTGCCGGGATCTCCTGTCCACGCATAAGGATCTTCGGACCTCCGTTGCCCTGAATGTATCCCTCTGTGATCACGACCTCACCGATATTGTCGTCCTTTGGGATCTCATACATGATATCCAGCATATATTCCTCCAGGATAGCCCGGAGAGCTCTGGCTCCTGTATGGCGTTCCAATGCCTTACGGGCAATGGCATGTAAGGCACCGTCCTCAAACTCCAGTTTTACTTCATCCAGTGCCAGAAGCTTCTTGTACTGTTTCAGAATAGCATTCTTCGGCTCCTTGAGGATCTTCACAAGCATATCTTCCGTCAGCCCGTTCAGGGTAAAGATGATCGGAAGACGACCGATAAATTCCGGGATCATTCCAAATGCACGGAGATCATCTACCGTTACTTTCTCCAGCACATGCGGATCATCATCATATTTGTCCTTCAGATCTGCATAAAATCCGATAGACGCCTGTTTATTCAGTCTTTCTTTGATGATATTCTCAAGATCCGGGAACGCACCGCCACAGATAAACAGAATGTTCCTTGTATTTACAGTCACCATAGGTACCATGGCATTCTTGCTGGTAGCACCTACCGGAACTTCCACTTCACTTCCCTCCAGAAGTTTCAGAAGTCCCTGCTGGACAGCCTCTCCGCTGACATCTCTCTGGTTGGTATTCTTCTTCTTTGCGATCTTATCGATCTCATCGATGAAAATGATCCCGTGCTCTGCCTTCTCCACATCATTATCTGCAGCTGCAAGCAGCTTGGATACTACGCTCTCGATATCATCACCGATATAACCGGCCTCTGTAAGAGATGTGGCATCTGCAATGGCAAGCGGTACCTGAAGAAGTCTGGCAAGCATCTTCACCAGATAAGTCTTACCGCAGCCTGTAGGTCCGATCATCAGCATATTGGATTTCTCGATCTCAATATCATCCATGGTATCTGTGGCAACTCTTTTATAATGGTTGTATACACCTACAGACATTACCTTCTTGGCATATTCCTGTCCGATCACATATTCATCCAGAGTTGCTTTGATCTTATGTGGTGCAGGAATATCTTTAAGATCGATCACCGGCTTCGGAGTCTCTGATTTTTTCTTGATCTTCTTCGCCTGGTTTCCGGGATTCTGGAAACTGCCCAGATCGATCATGCTCACATTCGGCATGTTAAAAAGATCGGAATAATTTCCATTGTTCATCTGGGTGTTCATAGTATCAAAGCTTTTCTGCATGCAATCCGCACAGATATGTATATGATTAGGAAGGTCGATCATCTTCCCTGCCTGACTCTCCGGTCTGCGACATAAAAAACCAGAATTTCTCGTATTTCTGCTCCTGGTCATTGTCTTTATTATTATCAAACTGATCTGCCATAACATTTCCTTTCTGGTTTTTATTATGCATATTATAGCACATAATCCGGCTGTATCAAATTAAGTTTTTATAAACCGGGGTAGCTGCATGTTCTTATGCAGCTCCCCGGTTTATAAATGGTTATCCTGTATTTCTTTATTTGTCAGAAGAGGTTTGCTTCCGAGGGTCACTTCAACCGTCTGTTCCTTGTACTCTCCGCTGTTCGCTCTGGAGATTACCACTTCGATGGTTTCTCCTGCCTCATAATACTGCAGCTTATCAACAAGGTCATCCTTGCCGCTTACCTTCTGTCCATCCAGCTTCACAATGATATCGCCTTTTTTGATCCCTGCATTATCTGCTGCGCCACCTTCCGTTACCTCAGTAATAAAAGCACCTGCCGGCATATTATACATCTGGATGGCTTCTGTTGTAAGATCGGCAGCCTTGACTCCCATATATCCTACCTTGGAAGAATCTTCCACCTTATCCCTGGTTTCGCGGTTCATCAGTTCTTCCAGGATCGGCTCTGCCTTGGAGATCGGAATGGCATATCCCATGCCTTCCACCTGACTGTCTGCATACTTGGCCGCATTGATACCGATCACTTCACCGTTCATGTTCAGAAGTGCACCGCCACTGTTTCCGGGATTGATCGCTGCATCAGTCTGGATCAGTCCGCTGGCTTCTCCGTCCTCTGTACTAATGCTTCTGTTAAGGGCACTTATCCATCCGGAGGTAACTGACTGTCCATAGCCCAGTGCATTGCCAATGGCAACCACCTGCTCACCGACTACAAGATCGTCCGAGCTTCCCATCTGTGCGATCTTGATCTCCTCCATGGTCTCATCCGGAATATCGGATTTCTCCACTGCCACCACTGCCAGATCATTCTCTTCATCGGTGCCTTTGATCTTGGCAGAAACTGCGTTATCCACATCCGCATCTCCATCGGAGCTGCTTGCCATAGCCTGGGTTTCTTCTTCCGCTCCTACCACATCACTGCCTGCAAAGCACACAGTAAGTGTAGTCGCTCCAGATACCACATGGTTGTTAGTCGCAATGAGAAGCTCGCTGTCATTTTCTCCTACAATAATACCGGAACCACTTCCTGCACTCTGATACTGCCTCGTTCCATATCCGAAAAAGCTTGGGATTTCCTGCACACTGACAGATGTAATGGCAACGATAGAAGACATGGTTGCCTGGGCTACACCGGCCACTGTACCACTCTCTGCCACAATATCCTTCACAGTAGAATCCGCAGAGCTACTGTCAGTACTGTCCTCTGTTCCGGTAACTGTTTCTGTCTTTCCGATCGTTGTACTGCTGTCATTTCCTCTGTATTTATCTGCTGCAATATTCACGCCCTGAAAAACTACTCCGGCTACCAGCCCAAAGATCACAGCCAGTGCCACCGCAGTGGCTGCTTTCTTTCCAAAGCTGTTGTTGCCTGAAAACTCTCTCTTTTTCCGCGGCTTTTTGGGCGATATATTTCCACCGGCATAATTACCAGCCTGAGGCTGATGCACCTCATAATGTCCGTATTTTGGTTTCTCCTGCGAAGTGCCTTCACTCTGTCCGGCACCTGCATAACTGTCCTGTCTGCTCTCCTGCATCCTGCGTCCCTCAGAATAAGGATGCGTCAGCGGTTTCTGTTCTGCCGAAGCATTCTTATCCTCATCCGGCAAGTCTGTCACCCATTTATTCTCTTCACTCATGCCTCTGGTGCTCCCTTCTATGTTATCTGATGCATGTATCTGTTACTGCTCACTCCGTTCTCAGTAACATTTATTTCTCTTATAAAAGACAGTTTAACAGGGAATTGTGTTTAAACTGTGATATCTCTTTTAAAAAACCGTGACCTGCTCTTATTTGTTCTTTTTCCAGTATTCCGGATTCATGGTGCAGGAGCGGATCATTTTTTCAGGGAGCTTTTTGTATCGTTTTCCGAGAAAATATCCGGCGTATTTGGAGACACTTTGCAAAAACAGTCCGGGAATCAGCCATATGTGGCCTGTTTTCAGAAGATATGCCATGCTTTTTTTTACCAGCCGGATGCCCTCACCTTCAGAAGGCACTCCTTCAAAAACCTCCGGATGCTCCGCCTGGGAAACTCCCAGATCAAAATTCCTGTGGAACTGCTGCATACAGGTGTAATTGTGAGAATGATATACACGCGCTTCTGATACATAGGCAACTCCATAGCCTTTTTTTACCATCCAGCCTGCATAGATCATATCTTCATTAAAAATAGCATGCTCCGGAAATCCACCAATCTCATCATAGATCCTGTGATCATAAGCAGCACAGACGTTGGAGCAGAAATATGTTTTGATCCCGTAGGTCTGTACATCTTTTTCCGTTTTCAGACAGGACTGTTCCGGATAATTAAAGGAACGGGTATATTTTTCCAGAAATCTGCAGTCCTTTTTGGGAAGCTGACGCGCATAAGCGGCTCCTGCCTGTGGATTCTCTGCAAGAGCTCCTACCAGTGCTCCGATCAGTTCCCTGTCTGCCGGCATTGCATCCTGTGTCATAAATACAAGGATCTCCGCATCCGAAAGCTCTGCCGCCTGCCTTCTGGTACCGCCATGGTCAAATTCTTCTTTTGTAAGATGCTGGACTTCCACAAGCGGATATTCCTGTTCCCAGGTCTCTTTCCAGAATTTCTTTTCTGTATTCATGACAAGGATCTTATTGATAGGATATTTCTGTGCGCTGAGTCTTTCCAGCAGTTTTTCAAATTCTTCTCCCGGACGGTATGCCGGGATGATCACGTCTGTTTTTAATGTTTTCATATTTGTCTCCTGTCCAGAAAGGACCACCCGTTACTGGATGGTCCCTTCTGCTGGTTGCTTATTTTGATGTTTTATTCATTCTCCGAATAATCTTCTCCGTCGGTATAATCGCTATAATCCGTATCGGAATCGCCTCCGGAATAGTCCGTATCTGTGCTGTAATCGTCTCCGGAATAATCCGTATCTGTGCTGTAATCGTCTCCGGAGTAATCCGCATCATAATCTGTGTCTGTGCTGTAATCAGCATCATCACTTGTGTCCGTACTGCTGTAATCTGTGGATGTATCTCCCTGCCACGTGTACGAATCATCCGTTGCGTCATTCGGTGTATCTGTCACCGCAGGTGCAGTGTCCTGCACGTCGCCTCCGCCTGCGATATTTGTGATCTGGGCACTTCTGTTAAGTACATCCTGCGTCGGAGTGTAACTGGTGTCTCCATACAGAAACTGATGCATCTTCAGAACATTGGATTCCAGTGTGGTAGGTACGATAACGCTGCCCTTTACCTGGGCAAATTTATAATCGTTGGGGAAGCCTGTAGTTTCATCAATACTGTAGCCGATCATAGCCGGGATCATCTTCAGGATCTCTGTTTTGGAAACAGAAGTTTTTACCATCGGGAATACCTGATCCATAATATCAAAGATAGTGGAAAGTCCTGCCTTTTTCGCCTTATCTACGATCATCTGGATCACTCGTCTCTGTCTCTCGGTACGTCCCATATCAAGACTTGCAGTATAACGGATACGGCAGTAGGAGGTAGCCTGTACACCATTAAGATGATAGGTATCTACAATCGCTTCCTCATCCTCCGGCTTCGGATCCGGCAGTTCGATCGGTGTGTAGCTCTTTCCGGTTTCCTCTGATGTCTCCACACAGTAATTGTTCATATGAACGATCTCCGCATAGGAAAGAGGGATGTCCAATCCTCCGAGGCAGTCTACCACAGTTACCAGCGCATTAAAATCAATGGCAACATAATCTGTGATATTCAGATCCAGATTCGTATTCAGCATGGAAACCGCGTTGGTCGGTCCGCCAAATGCATATGCCGAATTGGCTTTGGAATAGGTATCATCCTTTACATTGAGAAGGGTATCTCTATAGACAGACACAAGTTTGACTGCCTTCGTATCATTGTTGATACTCGCAATGATGATGGTATCACTGTTCTCTGTATTCAGCTTCTCATTCTTGCTTCTGTGGTCCAGTCCGAACAGTGCATAGGTGGTATATCCCGTCATCTGCGGTGCCTGATCATTGGTTACAATATCCTGGTCTGCAAGATCTGTTTCCTGGATGTCGATCTTATCCAGTTTGGCTGAGATCTGACCATAAACGAACAGACCTCCGATAAACAGGAGCAGTACGACGATCTCCAGGATAAATAAAATCTTCTTGCTTTTTTTCCGAGGTTTTGACATCTTTTCCTTTTCCCCTTTTTAGTATGCGTTCTTATTAATAAATCCTTTGAATATGGTAAGAAACATGATCTTTATATCAAATCCCACAGACCAGTTTTCGATATAATACAGATCACACTCTATCCTTTTTCTGATAGAAGTATCTCCACGATAGCCATTTACCTGTGCCCACCCGGTAAGACCCGGCCGCACCTGATGCTTGACCATATAACGTGGTATCTCCTCCCTAAACTTTTCTACAAAAAACGGCCGCTCCGGTCTTGGTCCCACAAGACTCATCTCACCCTTCAGAATGTTAAAAAGCTGTGGAAGCTCATCCAGACTGGTATGACGCATAAATTTACCGATTCCGGTAACTCTTGGATCGTTCTTTACTGTCCACGCCTTTTTTTCTTCTGATTCTTTCTGGATCTCCATGGAACGGAATTTATACATCCGGAAAGTCTGATTGTGAAGCCCGACACGTTCCTGCTTATAGATCAGCGGTCCCGGCGAAGTCAGCTTGATCAGCATACACAACACCAGCATCACTGGTGAGGACACAATGATCGCAACGATCGCGCCTGCAATATCCATAGATCTCTTGATCAGTGCATTAAACGTGTTGCTCAGGGGCACATACCGGATATTGATCACCGGAAGCCCGAGAATATCTTCTGTATATGGTTTGGTCGGAATAATATTATTATAATCCGGAATAAATTTTGTGTGCACGCCGGATTTTTCACAGAGTGCAACGATCTCTTCCAGACGATAATACTCACTTAAGCCCAGGGTAATGGCTATCTCATCCAGACGACTGGATGGAAGGATGATCATCAGATTGGCGATTCGACCGATCACCTTAACGCCCTTATAAGTAGTGCCTGCCGGCACATTGTCATCCAGTATGCCCCTGATCACGTATCCCCATTGCGGATTCTGCAGGATCCTGTCTACATATTCCTCGGCAGCACGGCTGTATCCTACCAGCAGCACCTGTTTCTGGTTCATTCCTTTTTTGCGCATATCCCGGAGAATGTAAAATATAACCATACGCACAAACCATTCCAGGACGATATTGATCACACAGAAAGAAACCAGAGTAAGACGGGAATAGTCCAGCTCTTTAAAATTGTAAAGTGCAAACATGATGATAAGGAGCCCTAACGCATTTGCCTTCACAATTCCGGCAAGTACGAGACGACGCCCCTGCATTCGCATCGGTGTATAAAGATCAAAGGCCTGATAAAGAAGTAAATATCCCGGAATAATGAATATCAGCATAAACATATATTCCTGGACGGTCTTGGACTGGACCGCCGAATGCTCAAAAATTCCCTGAAAACGGATCAACCAGGCCAGGGCATAGGAGGCCGCGATCACAAATACATCGATCAGCATATGGAGACGACTGAAATTTTTCTGGTTGTCTTTAATCAATTTCCGCCACCTCATTTAAGTTCATTGCTTTTATCTTATAATAGATGAAAACCAAAAGCAATAAAATCTTCCCTCCGAAATATAAAAATTCTGTGAAAATATGGTGTCTTAACCGGCAAAACGCCTAAAAATGTTGATCCAGAGTTCAAACTGGAGCTGTATATAACGCGGAAGATTCCTCATGGAAAATCTGACTTTTTTGTTTTTGCGGCTGATCTGAAAGCCGTTTTTGATGCCTGCAAGGTACTCACGTCCGAATCCCTTGGACGCAAAAAACCAGGATCTTCGCACCGAATCCCACCAGAAAAAACCGGAAGGTTCAGCACGATCTGGAGAAACGGCATATTCTTATAGATAAGATAAATATTGTTTCTGGAAGAATACCGGATCTTGAACTGATTATATCTGGATCCGCTAGTACCGCTTCCTACATGATAAACCTTCGCTTTTGGAGCATACCAGTTCTGATAACCGCAGATCCTGGCACGATAGCCGATATCCAGATCCTCCAGATAAGCAAAATGCTCCTCATCAAAATCTCCGATCCTGTCAATAAATTTCTTACGGTAGATCGCAGCTCCCGCACAGGTGGAAAAAATCTTCTGCTCTCGGTCATAATGGCGGATATCCTTGCCTTTTCCCCTGGCAAAAGCCCAGCCAAGGGCACAGTAATAATTTCCAGCATCATCCATCTTGTCCCTGTCATGAAGCTGGATCATCTTTGCCTGACAGGAAAATGCCTTCTTATGTCTGCGCAGGGCAGCAACCATCTCCTCCAGGAAATCCGGTTCCGCTTCCGTATCATTGTTCAGAAGCAGCACATATGGGGAACGTGCCGCATGGATCCCTTCATTGACGGCTCTGCTGAAGCCGTAATTCTCCGGAAGCTGTCTCATGTGTACCCATGGATATTCCGCCGAAACAAACGCACAGCTGCCATCAGTGGAACCATTATCCACTAGTATAACCTCAAAATTACGGATAGTCTGTCTTTCAAGACTGGAAAGAACACCATCCAGATATGCCATTCCGTTAAAGTTTGGTATGACTACTGATACTTCCTGCATTGCTTTATCCCTTCTTCTTTCCCATTCCCGGAAGGGGCTTCAGGGAATAATTCCATTTGGTTAAAGAAAGATTTTTGTTATAGTATGGATCTCCTTTTTTCAGGATATCCAGCCAGTGACAGCGCATGTATTCGATCTCCGTCTGAAAACGGCGGACCTTTTCCTCGCTGTCCTCAGTGCCTCTTGACTTGGATTCGTAATGATAGAGCTTCACATACGGATCATAGACGATCAGATGGCCATGGCTGCGCACCTTCAGACAGAGATCCACATCATTAAACGCAACTGCAAGCTCTTCCGTAAAGCCTCCTGCCTCCAGAAAAACTTCCTTCTTCATCATCATACATGCTGCAGTCACACAGCTCATATCCTGCAGAAGAGAAGCCTTATGGAGATATCCGGTACGCTCTGCCGGCATATTCACAAACATGTTCCCGGCAATTCCGCCCATTCCCACCACGCAGCCTGCATGCTGAATGGTGTTATCCGGATAGATCAGCTTGACGCCAACTGCACCTGTTTCCTTACGCTGACACACGCTCAGCATCTCTGACATCCAGTCCGGATCGATGACCTTTACGTCATTATTCAGAAAAAGCAGATAATCTCCCTTGGCATGGCGCACCCCGAAATTGTTGATGGCAGAATAGTTGAAGCCTTTTTTCCAGCGGATCAGATGGACCCTGGGATCCTCCGAAAGCTTTCTGTAATACCGGAAGATCTCTTCGGAGCTGCTGTTATTCTCCACAATGATAATCTCGTAATTTTTGTAGGCAGTTTTTTCAAAAATGGATTCCACGCAGGCCTGAAGCGTTTCTTTCTCCTCACGGTTCGGAATGATAACAGAAACCAGAGGTTCTCCCTGCACCGGATACTTCACACGGTAAAATCCAAAATCCGGAGTATGCTCCACGGTTCCCGGAGTTCCGGTCCGTTTGAGATTCCCCTCAATGGCACGTCTGCCGGCTTCAAAAGCATACATCTTGCTTGCCGGATTATCTGCTGTGGAGGATTTGTGGGTCCTCCAGTGATAAAGGATCTCCGGTACATGGACCACTTCCCTTGCCTGCTCCACACAGCGGAAAATGAAATCATAATCCTGGGCGCCGTCAAATTCCCGGCGGAATCCGCCCACCGTCTGCACTACGGAACGTCTTACCACCAGAAAATGGCAGATATAATTATTGGATCTTAAAAGATCCAGGTTAAAGTCCGGTTTCAGATGGGGCTGAAAATGTTCAGAAAGATCTGTCGTGACCTTATCCTCATCTGTATAGATCACATCCGCCTCCGGATGCTCCTCCAGTGCCGCCGCGATCTCATACAATGCATTAGGTGCCAGCAGATCATCATGATCCAGAAGTGCGATAAAATCACCCTCTGCCATGGCAAAAGCTGCGTTTGTATTTTCTGCAATGCCAAGATTCTCTTTCAGATCCTGATAGCGGATCCTCCTATCCATCTCTGCATAGGATCTCAGCACAGTCTGCATGTCCGGATCCTCCGGGCTTCCGTTTGCCAGACACAGCTCCCAGTTCTCATATGTCTGTGCAAGGAGAGAGTCCAGCATCTGTCTTAAAAAACGCTCCGGTGTCAGATATGCAGGTACCACAATGCTGATCAGCGGCCCATCCGAAAATTTGCGTTTCCGCTGCTTCTCCAGTGTTTCCTCGTCAGGTCTGTATGCCTCATACCATGGTCCGTAAGGAACCTCTTCCGGTTCAAAACGTTCATGAAGCCGGATCCAGAACTCTTTCAGGCCATAATGCTTCAGGTATCTTAAGCCCTTCTGTACTGTATAGGGGGAAAGCTTCTTTATAAGTCTATCCCATTGGATCTTTCCTGTAGAATCATCTTTACTCATATATTATCTCCGTATTACTCAGTTTGATGTTACTGTTCACTCTGTTCTCAGTAACAGTTTGATGAACATATTTTACCATTCCATCATTTTTTTTAGCAAGGAAGAGAGGAAATGTGTTATACTAGGCTTACGTATGTATTGCTTACATAAGAATTATTTTTTATACAGGAGTACCATTTATCATGAAAAAATCAAGAATAACCACAGCGCTTCTGGCTATTGGGATCTCAGCTTCCATGGTGTTCCAGACTCCGGTTTTCGCCACAGAAGAAACCGCTGTTGCTGCATCCTCCGGTATTACCACCAATGGGATCAGCGGATGGCCTCAGGGGCCTGAGATCACTTCCGCATCTGCCGTGATCATGGAAGATACTTCCGATACGCTCCTCTATGCCAAGGATATGGACACCACGCTTTCTCCGGCAGGCGCAGTTAAGATCATGACCTGTCTTCTGGCACTGGAGAACAGCCAGCTTGACGATCAGGTTACCATGACCGAAACCGGTGTATCCGGTGTTACAGACGGAGGCGCTCATATTTCCTCACAGCTTGGAGAGGTATTTACCATGGAACAGTGCCTTTACGCTCTGATGCTGGCCTCTGCCAATGACATTGCCCTCCAGATTGCAGAACAGATCGGTGGATCTGTAGATGCATTTGTCCAGAAAATGAACGACCGTGCCCGAGAACTTGGATGCACCAATACAGTATTTACCAATCCTACCGGTCTTCCGGATGACGCTCAGCATACCACAGCACATGATCTGGCTCTGATCATGCAGGCAGCTATCAGTAATGACAGCTTCCGCACCATCTCCGGAGCCACCTCCTATACGATCCCGGCTACCAATGTTTCCGGCGGTACCCGTAACCTGACAAGCTCTTTTACCATGACAGATCCTGCATCCGCTTCCTATTATGAAGGATGCATCGGCGGCCGCGAAAGTACCACCACTGCTTCCGGAAGCGTTCTTGTCACAGCTGCGCAGCGAAATGGTACTACTCTGATCGCTGTAGTCATGAACGGAGCTACCGGTCAGACAGCCAACGAAGCGATCTCACTTCTGGATTACGGTTTTTCCAATTTCCAGCTTCTGGATCTCAGCGAGGATGATTTTCATATCCTGTCCGGAGGCACTGTAATGGTTCCATCCGGTGCGACTGCAGACGACCTGGCTACGGAAGATACGGAATCTGATGGTCAGATCTTACGCACCTATTCCTTTGGCGGAACTCAGGTGGGAACCGCAGTAGTCGAGGATTCCTCCCAGGAAAGCTCTTCCGATGTACTGGAAAATGATGAAAACATGGATTCTGCAAAAGCTTATTCCGAATCCAGATCCCAGATCCCGTATTTTGCCATTGGCGGTGTGGGCATCCTGCTCCTTATCCTTCTGCTGTGGCGCATGATCCGGATCATCCGTTCCTGATCTTGATTCCCAAGCGGATATACTTCAGAATTAAAAAATCCCTCCTATGTACCGGTCATACCCGGATACATAGAAGGGATTTTTTTCTGCCATCTCACCCATCGGGGGTGTCAGCCATAAAACGGAACTACCAGAAAGATATAGCATAAAAACGGGGAAGCAGCCAGAAGTGCTGTCAGGATCCGGTATATCCACATTCTGATATTTTCTTTTTTTACAAAACGCTCAAGCAGACGGTTCCAGCCGGCTGTCACAAAATACATAGCCGGATACAGTGCCGGCATGATATAACGTCCCTGTGCCTGGTTGTCACTATAATATACATAATACATAAACAGACCCACAGGGATCAGGATCAGAAGGATCAGCAACAGATGAAAGATTCCTTTTCTGTCCCATTTATCGTACACTGTTATCGTTTTTATCTTCAGCTTTTCACTTCCTGCTGCTTTTCGTTCTTTTACCACAGTACGTTTCTTCGGATAAAACATTCCCAACATGGTCAAAATACCGATCCCACCCATTCCAAAGAACAGGAAATATGCCTTGCTCACATTATAAGGCATATAGATCTGCATCAGACCAAAGGTTCCGATAAAGCTTACCAGTACTGTCAGCAGCCAGTTATGCTGCCAGCCCGGGTCCTGATACAGAAGGATATCCTTCCATGACCAGTTCAGCTTCTCCGGTGTAGGGTATCTGGACGGCCTGTAATCAACAGCCGCATATTTTTCCGCACACAGTGCACAGGCTTTTCTTCCGATAAGATCTCCGTCATAGAGAACGGCATTTCGTATAAACCACCAGCCGCATAAGGCAAAGGTTACTGCCGCGATCACGATCCCTCTCCGGAACAGAAATGCAACTCTCTGTTTTACCGGCTCTTCCCTGCACAGAAGGACTGTCAGGCAGAAAAACAGAAAGCTGCATAAGATCCATCCGTAGGCATTATAGTAGGACAGTGCACAGACTGCCATTCCAACAGCCAGAAGGATCGAATTTCTGAAACTCCAGTCTCCCGCTTCCAGACAACAGGACCAGGAATACAGGAGCATCGCCATGGATAAAAGTGCCAGGGAATCCGTATTTACATAAGTCCCCAGAAACAATGCCTGCGGCATAAAGCCTGCCAGTGCGGCAAACAGCCATCTTCCTTCTTTCGGAAAAAGCTTTCCGGATGCTTTCACCACAAAATATACCGCTCCAGTCACAAAGAGCACATCTGCCATCCTCGCCGCATGGAGTAATCCGTCTGCAGATGCATGGAACAGACCTGCGATTCCCATAAATACAGCAGATACCATATAGGAAAGGATCGGATAATAGGCATAGGAAATCCCCCATGTCGCATCACGGATGGTTGGCTCATCTCCAAGAGGCAGCTTTCCCGGATGCTCATGAAGATACTGTGCCACCATGTAGCGCATTTTTTCATCGGGGCCTGCCCCCAGGGGCTGCATGAACGCCCATGCAGTCAGGAGCAAAAATGCTGCCAGGACAAGAACCCCTGCCTGAACTCTCTCATCCTTCCAGATTTTTTTCTTTTCCAAAATATAACCTCCTATATCCGCTTCAGAGAAAAATCCTGGCTCTCCAGTGTAAGGTTCGGATTATAGTAAGGATCTCCGTCACGGAGGATCTCCGGCCAGTGCTTCTCAAAGGAAGCGATCTCGCGGTTAAATCTTGCCACCTTCTCCGGTGTATCCTCAAGACCTCTGGATTTGGATTCATAGTGATAAAGCTCCGCATAAGGATTGTATACAACCAGATATCCGGCTTTTCCCAGACGAAGGCAGAAATCTATGTCATTAAAGGCAACCTGGAATTCCTCACTTAATCCGTGAACCTTATCAAAGGCCTCACGCTTCACCATCATGCAGGCTGCGGTTACAGCGCTGTAATCCTGGGCACAGATGATCCTGTGGCAGTATCCGGTAGCGTCTCTCTTCTGCTGCACAAAGCAGTGTCCCGCAATGCCGCCGAAGCCAACGACTACTCCTGCATGCTGCACGGTATCATCCTCATAATAGAGCCGCGCTCCTACAGCTCCCACATCCGGTCTCATACAGTATCCCAGAAGCTGCTCCAGACAGTCCGGGCTGATGATCTCCGTATCATTGTTGAGAAGAAGCAGATAGTCACCCTTAGCATGAGCAGCTCCGAAATTATTGATAGCAGAATAGTTGAAAATACCATCCCAGTACACCACATGGGCTTTCGGATTGGATGCTTCCAGCTCTTTATAGTAAGCAAAGGTCTCATCCTCCGTACTGTTGTTCTCCACGATCACATACTCATAATTGCGGTAAGTTGCCTTTTCTTCGATGGAATCAATACATCTCTTCAGATCATCGATGTGATCCTTGTTTGGGATGATGATGGAAATCAGCGGTTTTTCCTCCCAGAGGAATTTTGTACGGTAAAGTCCAAGATATTCACCTTTTTCGATTTCCACCGGAACTCCGAGCCTGTCATAATGAGCCTTGATGGCACGTGCTCCTGCATCAAAGGCATACATTTTGCTTTCCGGATTCTCTGCTGTGGAATCCTCATGGCATCTCCAGTGATAAAGGATCCTGGGGATATGATGGATCTGCTCTCTTCCCGCAGCTTCCACACAGCGGAACACAAAATCATAATCCTGTGCACCGTCAAATTCCTTTTTCAGCCTTCCGATCTGATCCACGATCTCTTTTTTTACGACAAAAAGATGACAGATGTAGTTTACTGTACACAAAAGATCAATATTGAAGTCCGGTTTGAAATGCGGCTGAAAGAATTTGTGCCCGTCCATGGACATCTTATCTTCATCGGAATACAGAACCTTAAGCTCCGGATCCTCATTCAGCGCTTTCACACACTGGAACAAGGCGTCCGGCGTCAGCTCATCATCATGATCTGCAAACACGATAAAATCTCCTGTTGCCGCTTTCATGGCCGCATTGGTATTCTCTGCGATCTGAAGTGCCTGGTCGTTGCGGATCACACGGATCCTGTCATCACTTTTTTCCAGCCTGTTCAGATAATCGGTAAGAGGAGAATCTGCTCCGCTTCCGTCGGAAAGACAAAGCTCCCAGTTCCCGTAGGTCTGGGCTTCTATGGAATCTACCAGCTGCTGTAGATATTTTTCCGGTGTTTTGTAAAGCGGGATCACAATACTGAATTTTGGATTCCTGGAAAATTTCGTTTTTCTTTCTTCTGCAAGCTCTGCCTTGTCCGGCAGATGCTTCACGATCCATTTGGAATAATCCACCGGACGGTTTTTACGGTCCAGCACCTTTCCAAATACCTTTCCGGTAAGGGCTGCTGCCCCGTGAAGCTTCATATAACGGCTTCCCTTACGGAAATATACCGCAGCTTTCTCCGCAAGGCGCTTCTGTGGCTGCAGATGTACCAGACGAAGCGTCCGCACATTGCCTGCCTCAAATACAATGTAGAATTCCTTCACACTGTCATAATGGAATTCAAAGAAAAAACCGCTCTTCTCATCGATCTCTGTTTCCTGGTACTGATTCTGTACATCCACACGTTTCAGTCTGGTGATCTCGCAGGGGATTTCCTTCCGGCTGCGATCCTCCAGGCGTATGGTCAGGGGGCTGTTAAAGGCTGCCCAGCCACGGACACGGCAGATCTTTTCCCCGGCTTCCACCTCGATGCTCTCAATAAAGTACTGCGGTTTTCCCTGTTTCCTGTAAAGCTGTGCTGCCGAAACAGAAAACCACCGGATACGTTTTTCACCCTTTACCGCATAAACAACAAGCTTCTTTTTGCCCTCCAGATCCGGCAGGCAGATTTCCATCTGCACACGTTCTCCGTTTACCAGATCCAGATCCTTAAAGCGCTCCAGGGCGCTGACACGCTCCTGGGCACTGATGGCTGCCGGAAGCTTTTCCCCGTCAAGAACGGCTTCCGGCTTATAATCCTTCGGCCAGGTTCCCTGAAGATGATACAGAGAACTGTCCTTCAGGTCAAACCTGTCCTTTTCTACTTCGTATAGCTCTCGCTGCATAACAATTCCTCCATTGCATCCTTTCCGGTATTTACTGTAAGGTAATGTTCCATAACCTTCTGATGTGCGGCCTCACCCATGGCTTTTCTGGCCTTCTCATCAGTAACCAGAGCTTCCAGGGCATTGACCCACTCTTCTTTTGTGGTACACATCCAGCCATCTTTTCCGTTTTCGACCACGTATTCCATCTCACAGTTACGGCTCATGACACTCGGAACCTTTACAAGGGCAGCCTCTGTCCACTTATTCTCGGATTTACACCAGTGGAACAGGCTGTTCTCCAGTGGCATCAGATTGATATCAAGTCCTGCGATCACGGCAGGCAGCTGTCTCCAGTCCATAAACGGAAGCTTCTCAATGCGGTTCTGCACCAGCTCCATTCCGGATTCATCCAGCACACCCACTAGCTTCAGATAAACCTCCGGGTGGCGCTCCATCACCTCCAGAAGTGCTGCCTCCACCTGGGCAAAATCCTGATCATGCGTTTTGGAACCACTTAAATATCCGATATAGATCCGGTCTTTAGCCTTGTCTGTCTGCTCCACAGCCTCGTGAGACAAGATCTCCATCTCCATACTCATACAGTTGCGGTTGATCACCACCGGTTTTTCCGGAAATTCTTCCCGGATCTCTCCTGCCAGTGTCTCCGTAGATGTAAAATATCCGTCGCAGAATCCCATACATCCGCGGATACGGTCTGTAGTTGTGCGGAAGTCACTGTACTCGCTTCCCTTCAGGAAATGCAGCCCGGAAATTTTTCGTAATTAAATACCAGGTCATCCACATCATAGTAAACAGGGATTCCGGCTGCTTTCGCCCGGTTGGCAAGCATTTCTGCTTCCATCAGCTTGCTGCAGCGGTACATCACGATCGCTGTATATTCCTCGATCTTTTCCTGCTCTGCCTGATCTATCTGGATAAACTTCGATGCATAGCCTTTAAGGATCAGCTGCTCCCGGAAATGCTCCACACGATATCTGGAGGCAAAGGAAATCTCCTCTCCTACGAAAAGAAGCCTGCGTTTTTCCACAGGGAGCTCACTTTCGCCGAGAGTTTTCCACAGGGAAATCATCTCTTCCACAATATTCTCCGGCTTCTCATCTTTCAGGACAAGGCCCTTGGCATAGCGTTTCACACGTTCTACAGGTGCACCTACCGGAAGTACCGCTACCGGAAATCCCATGGAAATGATCTCCGAGGTTGTGTAGGAGAAGGTCTCCGGCCATACGGACGGGATTAGGAACATATCAATATCCTGCTCCAGGGTAAGTCTTGGGATCTCCTCTCTTGTATATCTTCCTGTCTGGGAAAATACCGGACTTTCAATCTCTTCGTCGGAAGTACCGATCAGTCTCAGACGGATATTCAGTTCATTCTCTTCGATATATCCTGCAAGCGCCTTCACAACCTCCAGGCCTTTTTTGTAGCAGAGTACGCCGATAAGACCAATGTTAAAGGTCTCTGTGGTTTTTTTATTTTTTTCACTGCCGGAAGGTAATGGGGTGCATGCGGGATCACATGGAGATTGTATACATCCGGATAAGCACGCTTGAACAGCCTTGCCGTATCATCGGAAAATGCACGGATCTCATCACAGTTTGACAGAAATTCCCGGAATTTTGTACGCCAGAGCGTTCCGGTTCCGTATTCTGTGCAGGCATTGCTGCGGTTATCCGGAATACATTTATCGCAGACCTCACAGGATGGAACACCACAGTATTTTCCTTCTGCATCGATCAGATTCACTGCCGGACAAAGGGCAAAGAAATCATGAAGAAGCATAAGGAGCTTCGCACCCTGCTCTCTCTTAAGACGCAGGATACGTTCCAGGGTTCCGTAAAGATTCTGATAGGTCACAAGCTCGTTGATCCAAATCTCATCCACACGCATCAGCTCACCAAGGGCAGTTTCCAGATCATTTGCAAAAAATTCCATCTCATACTGCTTATACTGATACGTAAAGTAAAAACGATTGCTTACGATATTATAGCGGATGGTCACAAAACGGTATCCTTCCCGCAGAGCCAGACGTCTTTTTTCCACAAGATAAGCCGTTGCACCGCCGCCAAGATCATGGTCAAAGGCCACAATGGTAGGCACATCCAGCTTCCTGTTGAGAAGCTTCATTTCCACGTAGAGTCTTACCGGACGAAGCGGGTCTCTTCTGCAGTAATCCGCAGTATCCTTGTTGTAATCCGGATGCTTGCGGAGCAGCGCCTCACTGTGCTCTTTCAGAAGTCTCTGCTTTTCCTCAGACGGGAAACTTCCACCATGCTTGTGATATACAAACAGGTTATCCACATGCACGTTCTCATAGCCTGCAGCTATGGCACGCTGGCACCAGTCATTCTCCTCACCGTAGCCTTTTCCGAAATTCTCCTCATCCAGAAGGCCAACCTCCTGGATTGCTTTCAGGTTCATACCCATGCAGAAGCCCACACCGGTAGGCATAGCCGGATACTGCGGACGGATCATGCGGAATTCATCATCGATCTCCCACAGCGGCATTCCCTCAAACAGTTTGTTATCCCGGCAGAAATCCGGGAAGCTGCAGATGGTTCCGCAAGTGGTAAACGGTGTAGTGGTTGCAATATTTTCCTTTGCAAAGATCGGAAGCATCAGGCGCTCCAGCCACTCTTCCGGAACCTCCACATCTGTATTTACAAGAGCCACATGATTTTCCGCCATCTTTAATCCACGGTTTACAGACGGAAGGAAGCCCATATTGGTCTCATTATTCAGAAGTACCACATTGTCATGCTCTGCGGCATATTTTTCCAGATAGTTTCCTACTTCAGGATCCGGACTCTTATCATTTACGAGGATCAGACGATATGGAACCTTTGTCTTTTCAATTCCGGAAAACAGGGCATCAAAATACTCCAGTCCGTTGTAAACCGGCACGATCACATCCACCTTCTGCTGATAGACTGCCTGTGGATATGCCTTTCTCGTGCTGCGTACATGACGCTGTTTGAAATGGCGAAGATTTCCGATACTCTTCGGATCTTCGATCGCGTATACCAGAAGCTCTTTCTGATCCCTGGTTCCCGGGATCTTTCCGATAAGGAATCTTCCGGTATCCGCTGCGGTTCCGTATTCCAGGAAAACAGAAGTCTCTGCCGGCGCAAGAACCGTTGCCAGGAAAGAAAACCCGGCACTTTCCGCATCCGGATTTCCAATGGCATTAGCCACATCCGTACGGTAGATCGTAGTACAGGAAGCCTCCTGAAGCTTCTGTGTTCCCTGATAAAATGCGATCCTTGGCTGTCCCATAGACGCAAACGTCGGATCAAAGGCCCAGCCAATGGCATTTAAGGTGCCATTCTCATAATGGAAGAAATCAACACTGCCCATACAGGTAGGAGTTGTCTCCACTCCCATCACTGCCGCCGGCTCTGTATGATAGCGAAGAACCTTTTTGACCAGTCTCTTTACCTGCGCTTTTTTGCCTGGATGACGAAGGGCCTCTTCCTGCGCACGTGCTGCTTCCTCTGCTGCCTGCTTTGCGGCACGTTCAGCCTCTTTTCTGACACGCTCCTGTTCTCTTCGTACTTCACGCTCTTTTTCAAAGGCCAGAAGCTTTTCCACATCCGGAAGCTCAAGGCAGTCAAGTTTTCCCTCTATTACGATCCTGTCCACATTTTCCGGGTGCGTAACATCGATAAGATAAAAGCCATCGGTGGTAAAAAACGCAGTGGTACTGTTATCCACCTTCATATGGACACCCTGAGGCACAAGCTCCGCACTGCATCCGCAATCCAGACGCTCTATCCTCACTTTCAGGAAATGACCGTTTGCAGGATTCCAGCGGAGATTTCGTATTCCTTTGATACCGGAAAGCGCAAACTCTACCCGGAAACGGTTTCCGGAAAGTTTTCCCTCTGCATAAAGAGTATGCTCTTCACAGAATCCCTCACCAAGATCATAGTACAGCTTGCTGTGCATCTGGTGCTTTTCTCTTTCTCTGTTCACCAGCTCTGTTACGGAAACCGGCACTTTTTTCTGTTCAAACGGGATCAGAGAACCACAGCCCACATACTCATAGACGAAATGCATGGTCCAATCCATAAATATCTCATAGTCTGTATAGCTGATGTCAAACTCCGCCATCATCTCATCCTCATGACATAACCGCGGCAGCTCAGAAACATGTGTATACAGTTCATGGATCAGGCGCCACATGATAAAATTCACAGGCACAGGGAAATCAAACATCCACTCATAATCTATGATCTGATTTTCCTTTTCTCCCATAAAGATGTTGCTGCAGATCAGGTCCACATTGGCCGGGCAGACACATTCGTAATCCTCTCTTCCCGGATGATCACCAAATACCTCACGGAACTCTCCGGTCCTGTAATCCACAGCCTGACGAGCCCCGAAAAATTCCTGATAGAATTTTTTAAGAAGGGCCTTGATCTCTTCAAGATCTTCTTTCTGGGCAAGCTCTGCGATTTCCTGGTGAAGAGTTTTTCCAGTAAGGATCGGATAAGAGATCTTTCCGTTTTCTGCCCTGCAGGGAAGATTCTTGTATTTATCGGATCCAGTACTCTCTGTTCCGGTTTTTTCCAGTTTTTCCACAAATTCCTCAGCCTGGGGCACCATAGCCTCTTTTTCCGCACGGACCTCTCCGTTCTCCCGGACGATCCTGGTCAGAAGACGGAACTTTTCTTTTCGCTCCTGGTTCAGCTTCACATAAAGGATTTCCTCCGGGTCCCGGTTTTCGGTACGTCCTGCCTCCACAAGAAAAGAATTCACAAAGCTGTCCAGGATCTTCTCTTTTTCGAAGGCCTTTACGCCTTCACTTTCTGCAAAAAGATCTGCTGTCTTATCTGTGTATACAGGATAGCTTCTTCCGTAGGAATTGGTATAAAGGCTCTCATCTGTAAAAATCTCTGTCGGAAATTTGTAATCCGGATACGGGTAGTAAAAGCGCAGAAAAGGAAAGCCGCTGTTTTCCAGCAGCTCTCCCAGTTCATTCTTGGAAAAGGTGCGCACAGACTGATTTCCCGGATATCCATTGATTCCGAAAAAGTGAAGATCTGTGTGATCCTCCGGTGCTCCGGCAAAGTACTTCAATCCCAGTCTGTTCTCAATGGCGATCAGAAGTCTTCCCTCCGGCTTCAGATAAGCGCCCATACGCTGAAGAAATGTCTCGTAAGGAGTTTTTCCCTCGGTAAAGCTCATGGCATACTCCAGCACACCGTTTACTACCACATAGTCGAATTTTTCCGGAAAAGTCATGTCATTCAGGTTTCCAACCATGATCGTCAGATTTTCCTTATCCCTGTTTCTCGCATAATTGATATCTGCCCGACGTTTGGAAAGCTCCACGGAAGTCACATGACCGGCCTTGCGGCAAAGCATTCCGGTAATGGCTCCGCATCCGGCTCCGATCTCCAGAACGGAATCTGCCTTTTTCAGAGGATACCAGCTTAAGATATTCTCCCGCAGCCCTGAAAAATGGTAGACCATTGGAAAACTCACCTCTTCCTCCGGCAAGTCTTCAAAAGATTTGCCTTCCTGTGCCATTTTCAGAAGTGTTTCCTCGATATCCCCATCGGAATAATGATCCTTCGCCGTATAATAATCTAAATTCAACTCCGCCATAGTCGTTCCTCCACTTATTTCACAGATACTTTGGAAAACAGATCAAAATATCCCACTGCTTTCTTATCTGTGATCACGGTCAGGTTACACACATCGTAAAGACGATGAAATACGGTAAAATCGCCGTCTTTATATCCGGTGCAGCCCAGACACAGCATATATTCCCCTGCCTCCAGAGGCATCACCTGTTTGAAGGTGATCTCACGGACATCGCCTGCCTTCTGCGGTTTCAGAGGCGTATGTTCATACATGGTATTGGTTCCTGTGATCTCGGTGCCTTTCAGATCTTTCAGGGTAAATGCAAAGATCGGATCGCTGACATCTGCCTGGAACTTCACTTTCATCTGAACGGAAAATTCCTTGCCTTTTTCGATCACATTGGTGATCATACCTGTATCATCCCGGATGGCAAAATCCACGATCTCGCCAAGCTTACTGCCGTATTCCAGGACCTTGGGATTCAGGTTCAGGCTGTCCTTCATAGCTTTACCGCTTCCGGTATGTGCTTTCAGTGAAACGTCTGCTCCGGCTGCCTGGTTTTCCGTCGCCTGTCCCTCTTCTGCATCGTCTGTGTTTTCTTCCAGATCTGCATCGTCATACTGATTGACCAGCACACGACGGTAAAGATTGACCATCTCCTTGGCACCACCCTCTGCAAGCTTCTCACCTTTGTTTAAAAGCACAACACGGTCACAGTATTTTCCGATGCTGCTCAGGTCATGGCTTACAAACAGAATAGTCTTCCCCATTTCCTTGAACTCTTCGAACTTCCGGTAACATTTTGCCTGGAAAAATACATCTCCCACGGAAAGAGCCTCATCAACGATCAGGATCTCCGGATCGATATTGATAGCTACCGCAAAAGCCAGACGCACGAACATACCACTGGAATATGTTTTTACCGGCTGATAGATAAAATCACCGATATCTGCAAAATCAAGAATAAACTGCAGCTTGGCATCGATCTCTTCCCTGGAAAAACCGATCATGCTTCCGTTGAGATATACATTTTCAAGTCCGGAATATTCTCCGTTAAATCCGGCTCCCAGCTCCAGAAGCGCTGAGATCCTTCCGTTTACGGCTATTTCCCCGGCCGTGGGCGAAAGTACGCCGGTGATGATCTTCAGGATCGTGGATTTACCGGAACCATTTGTTCCGATAATTCCCACTGTTTCTCCCTTATGCACCTGAAAGGATACATGGTTGAGCGCATAATGCTCTTTATATTTCTTTTTTCTGGATAATCCCAGGGACTCCTTAAGACGATCCATAGGATTATCGTAAAGCTTGTACATCTTACTGACATCATTTACTGAAATCGCAATATCTTCTGCCATTTTCAACCTCACTTTTGTGTAAATCGTTCACTCTCACAATCTGCCGCCGTTCTGCTTTTTATCCTTACAGAGCAAATCCCCCATGGGAACTGTCCGGTCCGGATCAGGCGGATATCCGCCATCCGCATTCAATTAAAGCACATCTGCAAAATGCGGCTTCAGACGTTTGAATATCACAGATCCCAGTCCGAAAAGCAGGATCGTAACTACCCAGAAATAGATCGTCCATGAAGCATGGTTCCAGATCCCGATATGACCAAGCATGGAATCACGGTAGCCCGTAACTACATAGTACATCGGATTCAGCTTAAACAGCTTGATCAGCCATGGATGTGAAGAAAGCATATTGATATCCCACATGATCGGTGTAAGCCATACACCCACCTGAAGAAAAATACTGATGATCTGGGTCAGATCACGGAAAAAAATGACGATCGCACTTGTAGCATACACAAGTCCCAGTACAAAAAGGAAGGTGCAGACAGAGTAATAAATGATCTGCAATGTATAAAGGCTTGGTGTATATCCGTAGCATGCACATAAGATCAGTGCAAAGGCCACAAAGAAAACATGCACGAAAAGTGCGGAGATGATCTTTACGATAGGAAGGATGCTGATCTTGAATACAACCTTCTTCACAAGATAATTGTATTCGATCAGGGCATTGGTTCCACCGTTTAATGCATCCTGGAAGAAAAACCACGGCACGATACCGGATACCAGATAGAGTACAAAAGGATAATCCGATACCGTTCCGGCCTTCAGTCCTACGGAAAATACAAACCAGTAGACCAGGATCGTTACGATAGGCTGGATGAATGCCCAGACAATGCCAAGATAGGATCCTGCATATTTTGTTTTGAAATCATTTTTTGCAAGGCTTAAAACCAGCTTTCGATTCTGGTACAGCTCTGCCGGCAAAGCTAATATTTTCTTCATTCTGTAATTCCTTATCGATTCTTATATTCCTCGAAGCTTCCCCACTTCTGATCCTTGTCGGAGAAAATAAGCTCCATGCCTTCCGGGATCGGCCACTCAACGTTAATGTCCTTGTCATTCCAGATCAGTCCGCCCTCATCGTTTGGATGATAGAAATCAGAGCACTTGTAAGTGAACTCTGCATTCTCGGAAAGTACCAGGAAGCCATGAGCAAATCCCTTAGGAATAAAGAACTGTTTCTTGTTTTCTGCGGAAAGGACTACACCATACCATTTTCCAAAGGTCTTGGAGCCTTCACGAAGGTCAACCGCAACATCAAACACTTCTCCGTTTACCACACGTACCAGCTTATCCTGAGGATAGCTGATCTGGAAATGAAGTCCGCGGAGAACACCGTAACGGGAGCTGGACTGATTATCCTGAACGAATTCCACATCAATGCCTGCTTCCTTGAAATCGTTATAATTGTATGTTTCCATAAAATATCCTCTGGAATCACCAAATACAGTTGGCTCGATCACTTTTAATCCTTCAATATCTCCGCACTGTGTTACTTTTATTTTTCCCATTTTTTCTTTCTCCTTTTCTGTTTTGATTTATTTGTGATGTTTCTTTTCTTTTATTCTGAGAGCCGCAAGAAGGGCGATCAGGATCAGGATCATCGCTGCCATGATCATAAGAAGGATCTTACGCAGGGCAGGAATGCTCTTTTTTTCGCTGGTACTCTCTCCGGCTGTACTCTTCTCTGTTGTTTTGCTGTTATCTTCCTCTGCTGCTTCTGTGGAAGCTTCCGCTTCGGAACTGTCCGCTTCCTGGCTGTCCTCCGCCGCCGCGGTCGGTTCCGGTACCGGTGTATCAGTTGCCTGTGCAACACTTGCGGTACCGATCAGATAATCTCCGAAATAGTAACCGGTTTCTGTTTTCCCATTGGTATTCTCTGACTTCTCGGTAAGGGAATTCAGCTCCACCCCTTTTGGAAGGAATACATAGCCGCCATTTACTTCTGTTTTTGTGAAATTCTCAAATGCGTAATTGAACATAGCTGTACTGTCCATACAGGAATTGGAAAGCTCTGTTCCACGCATAGTCACTGCAATATATGTGGTATTATCTCTGGTCACTCCTGTGACAAGTGTATGCCCTGCCGCAACGGTAGTTCCGGTTTTTCCACCAATGCAGCCTTCATAGTAAAATCCGCTTTCCGGTGCAAACATAGGATGATGGGTATGCAGGATCCTCTGCTGGCTGTTCATATTTGTAGGCTGGATGATATAGTCCGGTGTGCCCACGACCGTACGGAATGTTTCATTTTTCAGGCCTTCTCGGAAGATCAGCGCCATATCCCGTGCTGAAGAATAATGATTATCATCCGGAAGTCCGCTGGAATTTGCAAAATGTGTATTGGTACATCCGATCTCACTGGCGCGCTGGTTCATCATATCGATAAATGCCTGCTCTGTCCCGCCGATATGCTCTGCGATCTGTGCCGCAACGTCATTGGCAGACTGGATGATCAGAGCATGAAGACAATCCTCCATAGTCAGGACTTCGCCCACCTTTGTGCCGATATTACTGGAATCTGCCGTAACATTACGCACCCCGGTCTCTGTAAAGGTCACCTTCTCATCCATGGTGGAGTTCTCCACTGCCACCAGCAAGGTCATGATCTTGGTAATGCTGGCCGGATATCTCTGTTCATCTCCGCCCTTGTTATAAAGAACAACTCCTGTGTCTGCATCCATCAGGATACCGGTATCTGAGGTAATATCCGGTCCTGCCGGCCATCCCTGGATCTGGTTGGTGCTGATATCATATTTCGCATTCAGATCCACTGCAGCCATGGTCTGTAACGGCAGCATCAACGCCACACTGACTGCTGCGAAAACTGCCAGTAATTTTTTTGTTTTTTTCATAGCTCTCCCCTTCTTCTGTCAAAACCCGTCAAAGGAAGCAATCGCATCCACAACTCTCTTCGCATCCTCCATATCCAGATTATAGAACATGGGCAGTCGCATAAGACGCTCGCTTTCTTTTGTAGTATAAACATCTTCTCCGGAAAATCTTCCGAAGTTTTTTTCCTGCCGGTGCGGAATGAAGGGGTACATAATGGAACACACTGCAGATATCCTTTTCGCGGAGATATTTCAGAAGCCTTGTGCGTACCTGGATATCATGTACCTTAATGTAGTACATATGTGCATTATGTGTGCATTCTTCCGGTACATAAGGCTGCTGGATCTTTCCTTCCTCCGCCAGAAACCTGAGGTTCTCATTGTAAAAATCATAGATCTGCATCCGCTTATCGCTGATCTTCTTATGCTGCTCCAGCTGGGCATAAAGATATGCCGCATTCAATTCGCTCGGAAGATAGGATGATCCATAATCCATCCAGCGGTATTTATCTACCTGACCACGGAAAAACTTACTGCGGTCCGTTCCTTTTTCTCTCAGGATCTCTGCCTTCTCCAGGTACTGATCCCCGTTGAACAGGATCGCACCGCCCTCTCCCATGGTATAGTTCTTAGTCTCATGGAAGCTGTAGCAGCCAAAATCTCCAATGGTACCAAGGGCTTTTCCCTTATAGTAGGCATCCACACCCTGGGCCGCGTCTTCCACTACCTTCAGATCATGTCTTCCGGCAATCTCCATGATCGTGTCCATCTCGCAGGCTACTCCTGCATAATGGACCGGAACGATCGCGCGGGTCTTATCTGTGATTGCCTGTTCGATCAGCTTCTCATCAATATTCATGGTATCCGGCCGGATATCCACAAATACAATCCTTGCACCGCGAAGCACAAATGCATCTGCCGTTGATACAAAAGTATAAGACGGCATGATCACCTCATCGCCAGGCTGGATATCTGCCAGAAAAGCAGCCATCTCCAGTGCATGGGTACAGGAGGTTGTCAGCATCACATGACCCACATGAAAGCGCTCTTCCATCCATGCAGAACATTTCTTCGTGTAGATCCCGTCGCCGCAGAGCATTCCCCGTTCTACTGCGTCACGGATGTACTCAAATTCCTTACCTGTAAACGCAGGTCTGTTAAAATCAATCATGTATTTCCTCTTTATTTCTTATTCTTCATGGTTTTTCTACATTAACTGCACATTCCATTTTCTCACACTCATGTTGTAAATTCAATGCCTATTTTTCTGCCGGTGCATAATCCGGGATCTGATTATGGTATGCCACCTCCTGGCCGTTGGGATCCAGAATATGCATTTCCTCATAAAACTCTTCTGTGAGAAGATCCATTTCCTTACGATTCTCTGTTTTTACATAATATAATGCCAGATACGGATTAGGACCATGCTCAATGACCTTCTCTCCTTCCTGATAAAAGATCCAGGGCTTTTCCACCTGTTCTTTCTCTCCCAGCCGGACTGCCGCAGACTGATCCCCGATGGTAAGAAGCCTTCCCTGAAAATAAATGACAGCTCCACAGCACTGTGGTTTATGAACATCGTGTTCTGCCAGCATTTTTTCCAGCTTATCCGGATCATAGAGAGATGCAAGAAGAAGCTCTTCCATATTAAATCCATAGACCATATCGGTCAATTCATGCTCATATCCGAAAAATCGTGCGGCGATCTCGCAGACCTGGATACCTTCTCCCGGCTTCCAGAAAAACTGCATGGAAAGGGCTCCGTCTTTCTGACCGGTTCTGTCCGCATATGCCTGAAGAAGTTCTGTGGCAGGCTTTTCAACTTTTGACAATAATCTGGAAGGATACACATTTCTTGTGCTGATGGGGATCTCCCCTTTGGCAACAAATGTCTTTTCACGGTCTGCAATACTGATCACATGGACCTTTCCATGCTGCACCCAGGTCATCATATTGAATTCATAGCCATCGTTATATTCTTCCACCAAAATCTCCGGCATATCAGAAAATCCTGCTGTTTTTTCTGCCCCGTTTATCAGCTCCTCCAGATCTTCGGATATATAGATCCCGCGGGAGCCGTATTTATCCAGTGGCTTGCTGACTACCGGATAACGAAGTCCCTCAAGCAGCTCTTTCAGCTGAGTTCTTTTGGACCTGTCTTTAAAATATGCAATCGGGATTTTTCGAAAGCCCGGAGTGGGAAGTCCCAGTTCAGTAAGCAGTGCTCTGGTCGCTGATTTATCACGATACCAGGGAAGCTGCTCCGGTTTCAGATAACAGGGGATTCCTGCCCGGTCCGCGATCTTTACCATACATTCCAGAAGAAGGTCGGAAAAGGATGTGATGATCCCATCGATCTCTTTTTTCCGGCAGAGACAGGCGATCTGTTCCGTATCTGTTACCGGAATCTGAAATGCCTCATCTGCAAATTCTCTTGCCGGACCATCCGGATATCCGTCGCAGACAATGGTGTAGTATCCTTTTTCGCGGGCCTTTTGCACCAGCTGCACAAATTCTCCCAGTGTTCCCAGTATCAGCAATCTGTGTTTCATGATTCCGTTTCCTCCCATTCTCTTATGGAATCCGCGATATACTGCATTTCTTCTGCCCCGTATCTCTGATCACAGGGAAGCGGCAGCACATTGGCAGCCCAGTCATATTCCATGGTATCCCTGTCAAATTCTTCCAGGATATTGCGCCAGTTTGTTGGCACAAAAATCTTACGGCCTGCCAGCCAGTGTCGAAGCTCCAATCCGTTCTTATGATAATACGGATAGGCAAACGGTCCCTCCGGCATCTTCCCTGTAAAAGCATTCCTTGAAGGAAGAAGCTTCGCCAGCAGACGGTAGTTCTTTTCTCTTCTTGTTTTGATACCGGAATAATCCATAGTCCTGAGGAGGTTTCCGGTCAGACGGGACATTCGGCGGATCTCCATCTCATGATAATTTGCTGCATTATCCAGCATTTTCTGATAGAAGGTTCCGGCATCATATTCATAACGTCCCAGAATATGCTCCATTCTTCCCATGGAATGGTCAAGAGGCTTCTTTTCCGGTTCCAGCTCTGCATCGGTAGACAGATATGCTCCGTCACTGACTCCGAGAAATTTTCTGCAGGAATACAGAGTGTCCACGCCAGGCAGCGGTTTCTGAAAAAACGCATGCGTATGATCCACAATGATATTTCCATAGATTTTTTTATATTTCCGAATCTTATCATCGGTAAGCTGGCCATAATAGTTTACCAGGTACAGATATTCTCCTTCCGGAAGCGTTCTCTCCTCAAGGACCGGATGCAGACCTTCATCCATATGATAAAATTCGATTTCTGCCCCGGATCTCTCACAGGCACCGGTTACGGAATCACAGAGAAAAAATGGCAGGTAGATTTTTCTGCACTTACGTGCTTCCATCAGCCACAGAAGCGCTGTTCTTCCGAGATTCACGCCACAGAGATCCGGATAGTATTCCTGTCCCGCCGGTTCTTCCAGTTCCAGATAGCCGCCGATCTCTTTTTTCATCAGTCTGTCTCCTCCTGACGGATCACATAGTGCGGCATCTTTTTGGCCTCATTGAGAATATTCATGAGATAAATACCGATGATCCCGATTGAAAGCAATGTCAGTCCGAAAAATGCCAGCATCACAAGCATCAGGGATGTCCAGCCTTCCACTGAGATCCCACACAGAAAATATCTCACCAGATAATAGATTCCCAGTAAAAAGCTTACCAGAAAACTGGCAATGCCGATGTTTCGCACCATAAGCAGCGGAAATGCCGTGTGGGCAGTAATATCATAGATGAGATCCTTCACAAGGCGGCGAAAAGAATATCCGCTCTTTCCATATGCACGTGCTGCATGCTGCACCGGAACATTGATGATACGGTTGGAGCTTAAAACCAGAAGATTTCCGATCTGCGGAAGATATGTATTGGTTTTCAGCATGGCTTCCACCAGAAACCGACGTATCAGTCGATAACTGGTAATCTGAAGGTTCGGATCCTTGCCGAGCATTTTGGAAGTTGCCCATACAGACAGCTTTGTGCCCAGCTTCCGGATCAGATTATGCTTACGTCCTTCATAACTTGCGATGATCACATCCACATCGTCACGTTCCTTCATTACATTGATCATTTTGGGGAGCTCCTCAGGCTGATGCTGAAGGTCATCATCCATAGTTACGATGAACTCTCCCTTTGCGTGGGCAAATCCGCACAGAAGCGCAGGATGCTGTCCAAAATTCCTTGCCATCTGGATGATCTTGACACGGGGATCTTTTTCCCGGAGTTCTTGCATAACCGCAAAAGACCGGTCCCTGGACCCGTCATCTACAAGGATCAGTTCAAATTCTTCTTTTATCGTTTCACGGAATACTTTTTCCAGACGGGTGTACAGTTCCTGCAGCGTATGTTCTGAATTGTATACAGGAACAACCACTGAATATAAACACATATCGTTTTTCCTCTCTTTTGTATCAATTGACACTTATCGTTTAATCTTATCATTTTCATTTCCTGTTGTAAACCGTTACATTGTTCAAACATTTTCTTGCATAAACCTGCCGGATGATATATATTGATTATCAGTCTATGATAATCGCATTTATGATATGGAGGAAACATGACAAAAATCAAAGATTATATTCAGCTTCATCTGAATATCCTGCTGTTTTCTCTTACCAGCGTTTTTTCCAAGCTTGCATCGGTTTATTATAATAAAGAAGGGCTTCATAGTCCTCTTCTCTATGTATTTCTTTTTCTTATGATCGCAAACTGTGGAATCTACGCCATTGCATGGCAGCAGGTGATCAAAAAATTTTCCCTTTCCACGGCCTACGCCAACAAAAGCGTCTATCTTCTGTGGTCCCAGGTATGGGCTGTGATCATTTTTCACGAAAATCTTTCGCTTCAGAACATCATCGGCATCCTGATCGTTCTGATCGGAGTCTGGATGGTGCAGAGATATGAATAGAACATTTATGCTGATCATGCTGGCCGGAACCTTTTTTTCGGCAATTTCCCAGGTACTTCTGAAGCAGAGTGCCAATATGGAATATAAAAATCCCCTCCGGGAATATCTGAACTGGCGGGTGATCCTGGCCTATGGTATCTTTTTTGGAGTGTTACTCCTGAATACCTGGTGCTACACCAAAGTGGATATGAAATTCGGACCGGTGATTGATACTGCCGCCTATGTTTTTGTCCTGCTGTTTTCCTGGCGGATCCTGAAAGAAAAGATTTCCCGCGGAAAGATCATCGGAAATCTGATCATCATCCTGGGAATCCTTGTTTATACCTTATGATCATAAAAATGCCGGCAGCTTTATGTTCGCTGCCGCATTTTTTATTTTTTCTTATTTGCTGCGGATACAGTTGTGTATACACCATCTTCATCGAATGTATAGCTCTTTCCGTTTTTCTCAATAGTACAGTTTTTGTACATGATTCCTGTTTCCGGATCAAAATAATATCTCTTTCCGTCCAGTTTGAGCCAGCCTCTCTGCATCTTTCCATTGGAGCCAAAATAATAGGTATGGCTTTCATTGTTTCCGCTCCATGTATAGAATACCTTTTTGACCATAACGCCGTCACCGCCAAAATAATATACATCATTCCTGCTGTTCATGTACCGCACATGTCTCATCATGTATCC